>CDYQ01009893.1_pt1 | contig 30895 bp, 29 predicted proteins | sample 557451 | NCBI WGS metagenome assembly CDYQ01 (sample SAMEA3182059, study PRJEB8094) | gut metagenome | biome: human; feature: gut; material: Stool; isolation source: human stools | place: Canada | collected 2012-11-26
GCTGATTTCCGACCTTATGGATATACGGGGCGGGCGGTCTTTTAGGTGTAGACTTAGGGTAGTTCATCGATGAGCTGCACCTTGAAAAATGAATAACCGTCCGAAAAGGAATACCCCGGCAGGGGAAGCACCGCAACGAGCCACTTCGGGACAAAATGTCCCGAAGTCCGGGGAGCGTGCCAACGCCGGAACACGCCGCAGGAATGGGGCAGGAAGCCTTTTCGGGGAGAACGGCTAAGGAAAAATGGAGGGAACACATGAGAGAGAACCCATATAAACGACTGCCGCCCATAGAGCGCAGGCAGGACGGTTCCCTTTACCGCATGACACCGGCACAGAGGAAACAGGCAAACGCCCTGATCTGCCGGGAGTGCTGCTGTTATGAGGATGGGAACTGTATGCTCCTTGACGATGGGGACACCCACACCTGCCCCCAGACTATTTCTTTCTCGGTCTGCTGTAAGTGGTTCCGCTGGTCGGTCTTACCGCAAATCGGAACGCTGGAAGCAGAGATTTTCCGGGATAAGGAGCTAAAACGCTGTGCGGTCTGCGGCAGAGTGTTCGTCCCAAAGTCCAACCGGGCGAAATACTGTCCCGGCTGTGCCGCCAGAGTTCACAGGCGACAGAAAACAGAAAGTGAACGGAAAAGGAGGTCTTGTGTGGACAGTTAGGGGCTGAAAAGTCCTTGATTTACAAGGCTTTGCAAGCACAGAACAGGGACAGGCAATAGAAACTACCGTCTGCCCCAGGAAACAGGCTTCTAACCGTCCACAAAACACGATATGACAAACACCATTTATATCCATCAGCCGGAAAAGGCGGTCAGCTTTACCCGGCTTCCCAATTTTCTTTTTGAAGCCCCCACATTCACGCCACTGTCCAACGAAGCAAAGGTATTGTATGCCTTTATCCTACGCCGGACAGACCTGTCCCGGAAAAACGGCTGGGCGGACGAATATGGGCGCATTTACCTCTACTATCCCATCAATGAGGTAGTGGAGCTGCTCCACTGCGGGCGGCAGAAAGCGGTCAACACCCTGCGGGAGCTGCAATATGCCGGACTGGTGGAAATCCAGAAGCAGGGCTGTGGAAAACCCAACCGCATTTACCCAAAATCCTACGAAGCGGTTCCAAACACCGACTTCAAGAAATCCCATTCCGGTACGCCGGAGGACTGAAAACCGCACTCCACAAGTACGATAATCAATCCTCTTGAAGTACGGAAACCGGACGGTATATAGAAATACAGAGATTAAAACGATTTTATTTATATCTTATCCATTCCTATCCTATCCGAGATATTTTCTGCGGGATTTTCCTGTGGAAAAGTCCCGGAAAGGAACGGAATGGGGAAAGGAGTTTCATGGCACAACACGCAATTTTGCGATTTGAAAAGCACAAGGGCAATCCGGCAAGACCGCTGGAAGCCCATCACGAACGGCAAAAGGAACAGTACGCCAGCAACCCGGATATTGACACCAGCCGGAGCAAGTACAATTTCCATATCGTCAAGCGGTCGGGCAGGTACTACCACTTTATACAGAACCGTATTGAACAGGCAGGCTGCCGTACCCGCAGGGACAGCACCCGTTTTGTAGATACGCTCATAACCGCCAGCCCGGAGTTTTTCAAGAAGAAATCCCCAAAGGAGATACAGGCGTTTTTCCAGAGGGCGGCTGATTTCTTAATCGGGCGGGTAGGGAAAGAAAATATCGTGTCGGCGGTGGTACACATGGACGAGAAAACGCCCCACCTGCATTTGGTCTTTGTCCCTCTGACAGAGGACAACCGCCTGTGTGCAAAGGAGATTATCGGAAACAGAGCCAACCTCACAAAGTGGCAGGACGATTTTCACGCCTATATGGTGGAGAAATATCCCGACTTGGAGCGTGGAGAAAGTGCCAGCAAGACAGGCCGGAAGCATATCCCCACCCGTCTGTTCAAGCAGGCGGTCAATCTCTCCAAACAGGCAAGAGCCATTGAAGCCACGCTGGGCGATATTACCCCGTTCACCGCCGGAAAGAAGAAAGAGGAAGTCCTCTCCCTGCTGAAAAAGTGGTTTCCGCAGATGGAGAACTTCTCTGGGCAGCTCAAAAAATACAAGGTCACGATAAACGACCTTTTGGCAGAAAATGAACAGTTGGAAGCCAGAGCCAAAGCCAGCGAAAAAGGCAAGATGAAAGATACGATGGAACGGGCAAAGCTGGAAAGCGAGCTGGACGATTTACAGCGGCTGGTTGACCGTATCCCGCCGGATATACTGGTGGAACTGAAACGGCAGCAGCGGCAGCATGGAAAGGAAAGGTGATTTTATAAGTACCACTATCAGATACAAAAAGGAAACGGAAGTCGTGACTTTTCAAGGCAGGGAAATCACGCTGGAAAACCTCTCCCCGGTGTTCACGCCGGAACAGGAAGCGGTCAAACGCCGGGAACTGGAGCAGCAGCTTTATGAGGTGTTCCGCAAATATGCCGATAAGCGGCAGAAAGAGGAAGCCGGGGCATAAGGTTTTCCAAAGCCATCGTTGATTTGCGGAGCTGCTGGCGGTATAATGAAACTGTCAGCAGCTCCGTTTCTTTTTTAAGAAAAGGAGCGACAATATGAACAATCGAATAGACGCAATCTATGCAAGACAATCGGTAGACAAAAAGGACAGCATTTCCATTGAAAGCCAGATTGAGTTTTGCAAATACGAATTGAAAGGCGGGAACTGCAAAGAGTACAAGGACAAAGGGTATTCCGGGAAAAATACGGAGCGTCCACAATTCCAACAGCTTATGCGGGATATTGAAAGCGGCCTTGTGCGGAAAGTGGTGGTTTACAAGCTCGACCGCATCAGCCGTTCCATTCTCGACTTTGCGAAGATGATGGACTTCTTCCAAAAGTACGAAGTGGAGTTTGTGTCCTCTACGGAAAAGTTTGATACCTCCACCCCGATGGGGCGGGCGATGCTGAATATCTGTATCGTGTTCGCCCAGCTTGAACGGGAAACGATACAGAAGCGGGTGCAGGACGCATGGTACTCCCGCTGTCAGCGGGGCTTCAAAATGGGCGGCAAAACGCCCTACGGGTTTCGGACAGAGCCTTATGTGATGGACGGGGTGCGCACAAAGAAGCTGGTAATAGAGCCAACCGAAGCGGCCTTTGTCCGGCAGATGTATGAGATGTACGCTGACCCGCAGGTATCGCTGCATGACATTACAAAGAAGCTGACGGCGGACGGTATGCGTACTTATCATGGCAGGCCGCTGTCAAGGGCTACTTTGAGCGTTATTCTCCGAAACCCGATTTATGTCATGGCTGACCTCGACATATACGAGTTTTACAAAAGCCAGGGGACGGATATTTACAATGATGCCGCCGACTTTGCCGGGACAAACGGCTGCTATTACTATCAGGGCAAGGGGAATACAGAGGACAAGCACAAGCACCTGCAAGGACAGACGCTGGTACTGGCTCCACATGAGGGGTTTATCCCATCGGAGCTGTGGCTGAAATGCCGGAAGAAGCTGCTTGCCAGCCACACTTACCAGCCCGCAAGGAAAGCCCGGAACACATGGATGGCGGGAAAAATCAAATGCGGGAAATGCGGCTATGCGCTCATGTCGGCGCACTCTAACGGTATTCTTTATATGCGCTGCACCGTTCATGCGGACAGCGGGGCCTGCCCCGGCTGCGGCTGTGTAAAGCTACACGAACTGGAAGCGGTGGTCTATGGGGCTATGGTGAAGAAGCTAAAAGATTTTAAGACGCTGACAGGCCGGAAAAATGCGGCGAAAATCTCCCCGAAGCTGGCGGCAAAGCGGCTGGAACTGGCGCAGGTGGAAAGCGAGATTGAAAAGCTGCTTGACACGCTGACGGGCGCAAGCCCTGTTTTGCTCTCCTATGCCAACAGCAAAATTGAGGAGCTGGACGCAAGGCGGCAGTCCATTGCCAATGAGATTGCAAAACTCTCTGCGGACGCTGTGCCGATGGAGAAGATGGAAAGCATTTCCGGGTATCTGGATGACTGGGAGAATGTCAGCTTTGAGGACAAGAGGCAGGTGGTGGACGCACTGATAACGGTCATCCGGGCAACAAATGAAAAGGTAGAAATTGAATGGAAAATCTGACGGGTTAATCCCCACCGTACCTATCCTTTTTGTGCTCTTGTCTATAATAGTGAAATGTTCTTCACTACTATAACAAGATAGAAACGGGTTTCGTTACAGTCTATTTCGCGTATTTTTTCAAGATGATTTATCACGCTGACAAAAGAATCCTGTACAGCGTCCTCTGCGTCCGTGCGGTTATGAAGAATATTATATGCAACGTTATACATGAGCTGCTCATTAGCTTCGTACAACGAACGGACAAGTTCCTTGTCCGTTTCATCATTTATCATTGAAAGAAGTGCTGATAGCATTTCCCGCCCTCATTTCTTGTTGGTATTTGCTACAAGTATAACATCAAACTGCTAAAAAATCAATACTCTGTATTAATCATCTCCACGGCAGATTATCCTGTTTATACCCCTCCAAGCTGAGTTCCAATGCCTTGACCACCTGATTAAGCATAAACTGCCTATAAGCCGCAGCAAGCACCTCTTTGCGTTTTTCATCGCCGAGGTCAACATAACTCTCCCAATCATTTTCCGAACCGGTGAACTTTTCAAAACAGCGGAACAGCGAACCGAGTACACTGGACGCTTCATCTTCTCCGCTGTAAAACGCATAATCCTCGCAAAGCTCTTTGAACAGATGATTGATTACAGACAACTTTTCGTAGTCCCTGTTCCCCACAAGCTCTGACAAATACTCCGCAGCCTGGTCGGACAATCCCGTGAAGCCGCACACGGTTTTCAGCTTTCCTTTCCGGGCGGTCGTGTTCGTTCTGCCGATAAGGTAGTCGGCGCTTACGTTCAGCACATTCGCGATCCTCGCAAGAATTTCGATGTCAGGCATTCGCTTGTCATTCTCATAATAACCCAACGTACTTTTGGATATACCCACCATATCTGCAAACTGCTCGATGGTGCAGCCATGCTCCTTGCGAAGCTCTTTCAATCTTTTTCCAAACACCTGTTCGCAGGTGTTTTTTGTTTCCGGTACCATAGTGTTCCTCCTCGTGATGTTATTAAAAAGACTATATTTGTGGAATTACAGACGAATATCCACAAACATCTTGACAGACCTACTGTGAAATGATATAATCACATCACCGCTCACAATAGTCATCTTTACAACTATGATACCACAACGGTGATTATATGTCAAGCGGAAATTTCAAACCTGAAGGATTTTTTCTTTCAGTTTTGCGAAAGGAGGTTCTGCAATGATAACATACGAACCGTTTTGGGATTACCTCGACTGGCATGAAATATCGACCTACACGCTGATCACCAAACATCACGTCAGCAGCACGATAAACCGTCTGCGGCATAATCAGCCAGTCAGCACAGCGACAATAGACAGGCTCTGCGAAATTCTGAAATGCCCGGTTGATGATGTTATTATGTATGTCGAAAATGCTAAATCGAGCGATTTGCGCTCTGGTTGAAAGCTCGACTACATGGCGATTCTGCCGGAATTTGCGTGTGTTCCACTCGCCGACCATACCGCAGATTTTCTTTTAAAATCATAACAGGCGTTCTGCCTAATATATCGGTTTTTTAGAGGGTCTTAGGGGGATATTCCCCCCTAACGCAGGCTATTTTGCTGACAAAATAGGTAATGCGTTATACCTATTCTGCGGAAGATTTCAAACGTGTCCAGAACGACAAAAAAATATAGCCGAAATCGCGACTACAACCGCATTTGCGGCTGCTTGAAAAGGAGTGAAAAATGAGCAATGAAACAAAAGCGCTGTCGATTTCTTTTCGTTCAGACGACGGCTGCATTGAGCATAACAACCGGGATTTCTTCACGGATAACGTGGATAAATCCCGAACGCCGAACAACATAACCTATGTTAAACGCGATTTGCGTGGACTGTACCACGAACTTTTTGACGAAGCTCTCGCCGAATATAATGCAAGGCAAAATCGACCCGACCGACAAATCCAAGACTACTATGAGCATATCCGAAAAAGCAAAAAAGAAAAGCTGTTTCAAGAAATAATCGTGATGTTCGGGAATTCCGAGAATTGCGGCGTCGGTTCTGAAAATTGGGAAACAGCGAAAACCATGCTTGAAGAATATATGCGTGATTTTGAAAAACGTAATCCTAACCTCAAGGTTTTTAACGCCGTAATGCACCTTGACGAAGCAACTCCGCACCTGCACATTGATTTTGTTCCCGTATGCCGCGGGCAGAAGCAAGGACTTTCCACTCGGGTATCAATGAAGCGTGCAATTCAGCAGATGGGATTTTCGGCAAGCGGTAAAAAAGAAACAGAAGCAATTTTATGGGGAAGTTCCGAACGGGCAAAGCTGACGGAAATTCTCAATAACCACAATATCGCGCGGCAGGTCGTTGGAGCGTTCCACGACCACAAATCGGTTGAGGAATACCGCCGTTACGCTCAAATCCTCGGAAGCACACGGGAGCATATCAACGCTCTGAAAAAGGAAAATCCCATTGATTTAAGCAGCACAGATGTTGGTAAAATTCTCAATCAGAACGATCTGCTGCGCGAAACAATTACAAAGCAGAAAAAAGAAATATCGCAGCTTCGATCGAGGAATTCCGCAAAATTCCTGCCGATTGAAATTTACAACGACGAGAAGCGGCAGTACATAATTGAACAGTTGCAGCACGTCAGCTGCCCGTTCGTCGAAGAAAACAGCACGATCTATGTTCCCGAATATTACGAGCCGTCTGTGAAAAAAGCGCTTGCTGCTTTCAAGCCTATGGAGGGTCGGAATATCCGCGAACGGCTGAAATTCTTTATCGACCGAATACTGTATTCCGCAAGAGATTTCGAGGATTTCATCAAACTGCTGGAGGACTGCAAATATGAAGTGCGGAGAGGTAAATACATCGCGATAAAACCGCCCTATGCAAAAAGATTTTTCCGTCTGAAATCGCTTGGCGAGGATTATTCCGAGTATTCACTGAAGAACCGAATTGAAAACAAAAATAAAATTCCGTACGAGTTTAGGCAAGCTGAAATGCAGGCAAACGCCCTTGAAAAGCCGTTCTACGCTTCGATAAACACAAGTATTACGCTTGTGAGAAAGTTTGAGATTACACCTGCAAAGTGGAATAAGCAGCAACCGTATGATATCATGAACGACCTGACGATTGGGCGTTTGCTGTATTGCCTGAACACGCTGTCCGAGTTGGAGATTAAATCCCGTGAACAGCTTTACGAGATAGCTGCCGACTTGCGAGAAAAAGCCGAGAACAACGCTGATGATATTGACTTGAAAACACAGCTTTCACAAATTGAGAATGTGATACGTACTTACGAGGAAATCGTTGAGGGCAATTATATAGATAACCTTATCCGTGCCGAACGGGAGCGCAGAGAAGCAGAACAGAAAAAAGAAAACTTCCCCGAACAGCCTAAACCAACACAAACCACAAACAAGAAAAACAACAGAAGATAACGGAGGTAAATTATGCGATACAAAAAGAAAAATCTCAAAATCGTTGTCGTGCCGCATTACAGCGGCTCTGTGAAAACTACCGAGGTTTTCAGAAAGGTAATAGCCGAACAGATTGAGAAGAAACTCAACAAATCTGAAAAGAAAAATAATGATACGGCAAGCGACAATAATGTACCGTAAAATACTTGAAATATTGGGACAGCTGATGTATAATAAAGATGTCGAATAAATCGGTTGTCCGTGTTTGAAGGAGGTTTACAATGACAGGACAACCCAAGTACAATACAGCTTTATATCTTCGTCTTTCAAAGGACGACGGCACCATGAGCGAGAGCTCGAGCATACAGACGCAAAAGGAAATGCTCACACGCTACTGCCGTGAAAACGGCTTTGCAATCAGCCAGATCTACATTGACGACGGCTGGAGCGGAACGAACACCAACCGACCGAGCTTTCAGCGTATGCTGTCGGATATCGAGGACGGAAAAATCAACTGCGTTATCACAAAAGACCTTTCCCGGCTTGGCAGAAATTATCTTGAAACGGGCAGTTTTACGGAGATTTATTTCCCCGAACACAACGTGCGGTACATAGCCGTAACGGACGGCGTGGACACCGCAAAAGGCTCTACAATGGACATTACGCCGTTCAAAAATCTGCTCAACGATATGTACGCACAGGACATTTCAAAGAAAATCAAGTCCTCGCTGCTGACGCGGCAGAAGCAGGGTAAATTCATCGGCACAAAAGCTCCCTACGGCTATGTGAAAGACCCTGCGGACAAAAATCACTTGCTGATTGATGAACGCTTTGCGCCTATTGTGAGGTACATTTACAAGCTGGCAAAGAACGGTATCGGCATAACGCAAATCGCAAGGCGGCTCACCAAAGAGAAAATTCCTCGTCCCGTTGCTGCGGCTGCCGAGGAATTGGAGTGCTATGACAGGTATATCACGACCGAAGAAAGCGCATACAAATGGACAATGGGTTCGGTGCGTGAGATACTCCGCAACCCTGTTTACAAAGGCGCAATTCGTGGGCAGAAACGCCCTAAAATCTCGCTGAAAAGCGAAAAGAGAAAGCCTGCTCAATCGGCTGGAACATTTGTTGTGGAGGGTATGCACGAAGCGATTATTGACCCCGAAGAATGGGAGCTTGTACAGCGTTTGATAACCAGTAGGAAAAAGACTCGCAAGGTTGAGAAGAAGTTCGACAATATCTTTTCGGGCTTGGTGAAATGCGCCGACTGCGGCTTTGCGCTGACCTATGTAAGAGCGCACCGAAATTGGAACAGCGAAAACATACTTGCAAACTACGACTATCAGTGCAACAACTACCGAATGGAGGGCAAGTCGGTTTGCACACAGCACAGAATTACTGCTCTGAACCTTTACAATGCGGTTTTAGCGGACATTAAGCGGCTGGCGAATGAAGCTCTGGGCGATGACAGGCAGATGATTTCGTCAATCGCCGAACGGCTGGGCAAGGCGGAAAAGGACACCGTGCGGCAAGCCGAGCGTGAACTGAAAAGAGCGAACAAGCGGCTTTCGGAACTCGACAGGCTGTTTGCAAAGCTCTATGAGGAACACATCAATGGCAAGGTGAACGAACGCAATTACAACAGCCTTTCAGCCGCCTATGAAACGGAACAGACCGAATTGGAAAGCAGAATAAGCGAACTTAATTCGGTGATTAAGGCGGAGCGTGAGAACGGCGAGAACGCCGAAAATTTCGTTGATTTAATCAAGCAGTATGCGGACATTGACGAGCTTACGCAGGCTCTCCTCAATACTCTGATAGACAGAATTGAGGTTCACGAGCCTGAAGATGTGGACGGTGAGTTTATTCAGAAGCTCGATGTTTACTATAAATTCGTCGGCAGACTGGATTAATTTTTTGTTACTATGAGATGTTCCGTTGGGTGGGGTCAACAGACATTGAGCAGCGAAACGGCCGAATAATCCGTCAGGGCAATACTTTCGGTGAAGTCGGCGTGTACAATTATGTCACCGAAAACACATTCGACGCATATCTCATGAACATAATCGTGACAAAGCAGCGGTTCATCTCCCAGCTTATGAGTGGCAACGCAATCTCCCGAAGCTGTGAGGACGTTGACGAGGCTGTTCTGAACTACTCTGAAATGCAGGCTCTTGCCACGGGTGACGAGCGTATCAAGGAGAAAATCGAGCTTGACGGCGATGTCGCCCGTCTGCGCCTGCTTGAAAGCGAACACTACAATGCGCAGTACCGCCTTGACGATACGATAAGTCACTGCGAAAAGATGATACACAATTATTCCGTGAACATTGAATCTGCCAAGCGCGACATTGAATTTGCAGCGGCGCACCAGCCGAGCGAAGATGATTTCAGAGTTGAAATCGGCGGCAAGGTATTTACTGAGCGCAAGCCTGCGGGTGAAGCATTACAGAAAGCCGCAATAAAGTTCATGGCTGAAGCAAGTCAGACCTCGCACAAGCCTATCGGAACGTTCTGCGGGTTTGAACTGGCAATCGAGAAGTTTCACAATGGATTTAACGTCAGCGCAGGGATTTCTCTCTGCAAGGAACTGACTTATAACACTGATATGGATATTTCGGGCGATATAGGAAATATCACTCGCCTTGAAAATCTGTTCAGTAAGGGGTTAGAACGAAAGCTCGACAGTATGACGGATAAACTCGCCCGTATGCAGACTGACCTTACCGAAGCCGTAGCCGCTAAAGGCAAGCCGTTTGAACACGCTGCCGAGCTTGCCGAAAAGTCCGCAAGGCTGGAGCAACTCAACCGTGAACTTGAGGTCGGCAAGGCAGAGGACGTCATTATGAACAATGACGATGAGCAGGAATGCGACGCTCCTGCCCAAACCGAGGAAATTACCAAATCCGCCCCGAAACAGAAACGGTGATTTTCACCGAAAATCAGACATTTGCAAAGCCGCTGTATGAAAATATGGCGGCTTAATTTTTATATTGACACATGGCAGAATTCGTGATATAATAATATTATCGATGATTTATAATTTGAGAGCGATATGCAATCAAATTCATTTCAATAAAGGAGAAGGTTTGGAAATGAACGATTTAGAATATAATCCATTTTCTAAGAAGGAGTACTATGATATGTGTGGTGTGAATACAGAAGAAAAGCTTCATTTCTACTATGATGAAAGCAATAATTGTAGAAAATTTTGGTTGGATTCAACTAAGAATAGTTTTAATCACAATTTTCTGGAAGATTTTGTTTTGGCTGGAATTGCTAGTGAAAGTAACTCTCAAATTCCTTTTGATGAGTTAAAGCAACGATTTGGTCTTCAAAAGAATGCAGTTGAATTAAAAAGCAAAAGTATGTTTCGTGGAAAAGATTTTCTCCAGTGTATAGGAACAAAACAAGCTACAGCTCTATTTAGGCTTTTTTCGGATTATGATTTATATATGCACTATTTACATGTGAACAATTTTTATTATACAATTGTAGAAATATTTGATTCTATAACAGATGCTGTAGAAGTCGACAACATGAAATATGAATATTTCGCATTAAAGACAACATTTTATAATATGCTTTTACCAAACATCGAAAAAGTTACGGAAACGATGATCAAATATTCTTATCCGAATATTAAGACAGAAAGTATTTCTGACTTTTGCAATGACTTATTGAATTCCATTGACCCCAGATATAAACAAAAACCTGATGAAATTTTTCTCACCAAGCTAATAGAGCGAGCTTCTCGTAGTTCGGAAATGGTCTTTATACAGAATAATGAAGATTATATAATGCAAGAGAATTATATGATATTTTATGTTAACTCAATCTTAAAATTTCCAAAAGGAATGCATCATTTTGACGAAGAATTATCAATACAAAGCAAAGTTGATGAAGCGTTAACTATACTCCATAAAGAAGACACAGTCAATTATGAGTTTGTCAATTCGAAAAATAACACTATGATTCAAATATCTGATTTGGTAGCTGGATTATTGGGCAAAATGTTTACGTTTATTAATTCTATGCCCATTAACACTATGGTAAAAACAGTAAATAATTTAAGTAATGTTCAAGTAGATAATTGCCTTGCCATTCAAAATCTTCGCTTAAAATCTGATTTGAAAAACAAAGGACTAATTCATAGTATAGCTCCAATTGGAATCGGTGATAAATTAAATTATTTTTTCAATTTGGTATTGCAAGAATCGTGGAAAAGAATTGAAAGGAGCAATGATTAACCTATGAAAAGAATAGCTTTATGTATAGGAAATAATAATTATGCTCATTTACCAAAGCTAAATTGTGCAAAAAATGATGCAAATAAGATGGGAAATGCGTTAAAAAGCTTGGGATTTGTTACCCAAATAGCTTTTGACTTGGATAGAAACGCTATGATTGATGTTATTACAAAGTTTACTGAAGAACTTAAGGATTATGATTCTTGTGTATTTTATTATGCTGGACATGGCTTTCAAATAGAGGGAGATAATATTCTAGCTCCGATAGATTTAGATACTAATGGAAGAGATCAGCAAGTAAAGATGAATGCTTTCCCATTAGAAGATTTAATGCACCAACTTGAGAAATATCTTGATAAAACCAAAGTAATTATTTTTGATGCTTGCAGAGATACTCTAAATAATCGAGGAGCTTCTAAAAACTTTGCACCTGTATTAGCTCCTCAAGGTTCTATTATTGCATTTTCAACGTCACCTGGGCAATCTTCATCAGAAAATACATCTTCTGGGCATGGTTATTATACAGAGGCATTATTAAAATTTGTCGAATTACCAAGAGTACATATTGAAACTGTATTTAAAAAAACCAGAGAATCCTTAGCTGCAAAGTTTGGAGACAAACAGATTCCATGGGAACATACATCTCTTATTGGGGATTATTATCTTAATCCAAATACAATATATGATGGAGTGAGCTATGGCAATTTTGGTCTTGCCGATTACCAATATCATTCAAACAATCCTGAAGTACGAATAATTCTTGAGAAATTAAAATCCTATAATTGGTATTCTCAAGGAGCAGTTATCCCTTTGATTAAATCTTTAGATTTTGAAAATGTTCAGGCTACGGATTTGTTTGTAATTGGACGCAATTTGTATCAAGCAGCTGACGGAAGTTGTTATGATATACAAGCATTTGTCGACAACTTTGCAAGTGCAACAATTCCAGATATAGCTAAGTTACATATTCTCAATGGAATGGGATATGAAATATATTTTGACTCACATAATGAGGCTAGGCTCTTTCCTAAATCTGGTTATTATAATGGGGTTATTCGGCTTCTTGAAATGAATGAATTCTATGGAAGTAGATCATTCATCTCATCTGCTCTTTGTAGAAATGAAGACCAAATAGTATATATTCCAGGGCAAAATGAGATAATGGATTTTGATGTTGAAACTAATTCAGAAAATGAACTTATTCATGTCCTCTATAAAGGAAAAGATGTACTGTTTTCAGAACACGGTGATGTTTATGATTGCAATCATGCTTATTCACTCGAATCCACATTGCCAAAGATAAAAACCAAAATTGCAAATCAAATTGTAGCACCACTAGATTATGTGCGTGTCAACAATCTTTCAGATAATGAAACAGTTTCTTTTCCTGAGAGGTTTACGCTTAGGAATTGTGCTATTAATACTAATGCGCAAACTACATAGTGGCTGAAAAATTAAAATTAGCAAATAGAGTAACAAATAGCAAACGACCAAATGAGAGTATAATCTTCTTTGGTCGTTTTTATTTATAACCATTTCAGACAAGGAGGAAACATTGACACACCCAACAACCGAACAGGTAGAGAAAGCAAGGCGAGCCAGCCTTGCTGATTTTTTTACCCAGAACGAATTTGAAACCGAGCGAATAAGGAATGAGCTGCACGTTAAAGGCTACGGCGGTTTATATGTAAACACCGAAACCAACGAGTGGTACTGTTTCTCGCAGGCAGAAAAGCACGGCGGCAGGAACGCGATCAACTGCCTAACGGACATAATCGGAATGGATTTCAAATCCGCAGTTGAAGCTCTGTCCGGTGCAAATATGACATACATCGACTACCGCAAAGCCGTTCCAAAGCTGCCGCAAGCGAAAAAACCGGTTCTGCCGGAGCGTGCAGACAATATGCGTAAAGTGTTCGCTTACCTCTGTCAGACACGGCGGCTTGACAGCAAACTTGTTTCCGAACTGGCTCATGATGGTCTGCTGTATCAGGACAAGCGAGGGAATGCTGTGTTTCTCCACAAGGACGAAAACGGTAATTCTATTGGTGCTGAAATACAAGGTACGAACAGCGAAAAACGTTACAAGGGAGTAGCTCCCGGAACAAGCGACAGCTTTTTTTCCGTGACGCTGGGCACTCCGACAAAGGCGTACATTTTTGAGAGTGCAATAGATTTGCTCTCCTTTCGGCAGCTTGCAAATCAGCAGAAAATTCAGAACAGCGTACTTGTATCAATGGCTGGTCTGAAACCAAATTCTCTGAAAACGCTCTCCGATAAAGGTCTGCAATTGTTCGCCTGCGTTGACAATGACAAAGCCGGCAGAAAATTCATCAGCAGCAATAATCTCACGCAGCGCAACCATATCCTAAAGGAATTCGGCGTGAAAGATTTCAACGAGCTGCTTGTAAAAATCACAAAGCTCCAACAGAAAACTGAAAAACGACCGCTTAACCGAAAACACGCCCGGCATTGATTTTTCAAATCTGAGTGAACAGCTTAAAGAGCGTTTTTTTCAAAAATGCGATTTTCGCAGATTTCGTATTCAACGATTTTTTTCAGATTTTGCGATTTTCGCCAAAACAGCTGAAAGCTCATTTTTTCAATTTTGAAAAAATCGGGGGTTTTAGGGGTGAACGTCCCCTAACGAAAATGTACTTTTGGAGAACGAAGTTTGCCAAAAGTACAATTGAGTATTGTACTTGTTACAGCAACATCAAAACTGGTGACGGCATACGAAGATGATTTTGAAAAAAGCAGGAATCTCATCTTCACAGGAAATCGGAGGTTTTACAAATATGAATGAACAGCAGAACAACGGCTTATCCGTATCTTTCAGAATTGACGATGATATCATTGAACACAATAACCGCAGTTTCATTGCGAAGAACGTTGTCCGTGAACGGATACCGGATAATACAACCTACAAAAAGCAGAATATCCGTGAATTTTATTCCGAGCTGTTCGGAGAAGCTCTCGCCGAATACAATTCCAGAATGAAAAGGCGTGACAGGATCATTCCCGACTACTACGAACATATCAGAAAAGGAAAGCAGGAGAAAACCTTTGAGGAAATCGTTGTGCAGTTCGGCGATATTAACGACTGCTCTGTCGGATCCGAAAACGGCGAACTTGCCAAGCAAATGCTAGACGAGTATATGCGTGGATTTGAAGTACGCAATCCGAACCTCAAAGTGTTCAACGCCGTCATGCACCTTGATGAGGCGACGCCGCACCTGCATATAGATTTTGTTCCGATAACGCATACCGGCAGTCGTGGGCTATCTACAAGAGTGTCCATGAGTGGCGCTCTGCGTGAAATGGGCTTTGCTCCGGAAAACAAGTTTCTGACGGAATGGGTCGCATGGTCTGACAGCGAACGTGCAGTCATGGAGAAAATACTCCGTGAGTATGGTTTGTACCGTGACGATAAAAACGTTCATCGGGAGCATTGGTCGGTTGATGAGTACAAGCGGAAAAAGCAGGCGGCGCAGGAGATACGTTCTATGAACGACCACATAAACGCTCTGAAAAAGAAAAGCGATGATTTCTACACTTCCGAGGAAATCGCCGCTATCAAAAATCAGAACGATTATATGCGCAGCGAAATCACAAAGCGTGACGAGAAGATAGCGGCGCTGAGCAGGCAGGTCAATGCCGCTTTCGTTCCATACGAGATTTACTCGGACGATAAGCTGCAATACGTTGCGGACGGACTGACCCGTGCAAAAATTCCGTTCATCGAAGAAAAACGTATGCTCTACGTTCCCGATTATGCAGTAAAGACCGTAAACGTAATAGCTGCTCATTATCAGTCCGCGAATATGGGGACGATCCGTGACAGAATTACCCTCGACATAGACCGGCTGATTTACTCCTCTACATCTGTGGAAAATCTGTTGAGCAAGCTGAAAGAGCATGGATACGAAATCAAGCACGGCAAGTATATTGCTGTGAAAGCTCCTTTTGCGGAAAGGTATGTGCGGCTGAAATCTCTAGGAGATGAGTATCTGCCGAAAATGCTTGAACGGCGGATTTCTCTCAACGGCACCTATGCGAGAAAGGTCAGAGAGCGCATGAGCCGCAGCAGCGAAATGGAGAAGAAAATCTGCTCCGTCATTCTTGATACAACGGTCGCTATTCAGCAGTTCAGAATTATTCCGAAAAAGACAAAGCCGCAGAAAATTTACACGTTCAGTAACGATGAGAGTCTGAACCTGCTCGTTGAGCAGCTTGCTACGATTGCCGAGTTCGGAATTGTGTCCCGTGATGGTATTTACGCAAAAGCCGAGGAACTGAAAAATAGCGTTGATGAGAAAACCAAAGAATTAAAGGCGCTGTCGAATGAAGCTCCCACTTTGAAATCCGAAATTGCACAGATTCGGTTTTACTTTGAAAACGTCCAGAACAGGCGCAGGCTGGATTCTATGGGACAGGTCAGACTAGCTGCGGCGAAAGAAGTCGTTGACAAGCATGGTATTCGTTCTGAGAGCGAAATTGCGGAGCTGGAGGAAAGGCTGAAATTACTTCCGACCTATATTCGGACAGCCCAGAACAAGCTCTCCGAGGAACAGGCAAGGCTGAAAAGGGTCAATCGTCTTGCGGACGTTTATGAGAGTGTGATTGAGGGAAACTATATTGATAACCTTATTAGAGAGAATATAGAACGACAATTCAATAACAAACTTTGCAAATGTAATTAAATGGTTTGAATAAAGCCGCTGTGAAATAGATTCACAGCGGCTCTTTCTTGATTAACATCTTTTTCTACTCTATCAAGGATTCAGAACATAGTATTAAAAGATGAGAATCACTCCTGCTAAAACACATTAATTGATGCGTTCTTTTATATTCGCAGGTTCCTTGGGCTGATAAGAACCATAGCAAGATGCTGCTCCGCAAGCAATCTTGGCAGAGTTTATAGCTGCTTTTGCAATGATTCTTGCCACTATGTATTTAGCTGTTATGGTAACCCCTCCTTTGAAGAAAAATTTCTATGATAATCATAACCGATACCGCAGATAAGGTTACGACAATCAACAAGCCGTATTTAACTTTAAAAGAAAATAGAATGAAAGCACATAAGGTAAAAAGAAATATTAAAATTATTGAAATCAAACGGCATTTTTTACGTTTGTTTTCAGTAAGCGGTTTGTGTTCATTTGATACAGGGGCATATAGGATAATAGGAATAAAGTTAACAAGTGAAAGAGATTCAAATAAATATAGACTTATATCCCAATAACATAAAGCCCAATATATACTATATGTTAGAGTAAACGCCACAATCATGGTAACGTTACATCTAAAATATGTTGATGAATGATAACCACCACAGAATAAACGCAAAAAAATAAACACGGAAAGATAAATCAAACCAGCACCTATATCTTTAAATAATAGTGCACATAGCATAACAAATAAGATATTAAAAAAAGACGATACCATAAGTTCAATTCCATATTGATAAATATCTCTAGTACCATCATCAATATCTAGAATACTAATAATGAAATCTGTTATATTTGACGCAATCTTTTTAATCATTTTTCTTCTCCATCGCTATGATGTATCAATTTTAATCTATTTATAAAATTAATTCAATAGAAATGTGAAGTATTGCGCAATTTTGTGAAGTTTTGCTAGACTTTCTTACTAATCAAAATGACAAGTAATAATGGGAACTTGACAGAACACATACTAAATGATATAATTGAAACAGTTGGATTATAATATATTTGTATAGAAATTTAAAATATCAATCTAATCTATTTCGCACTTGAGAAATTGTCTTTTTCAATATAATATAAAATTTTCAGAAGATCTGCCTGATGACTTCTGTCCAAATTTAATATAGATTCTAGGATAGACCCAACCGTTTTCTTATTAGAAATCGGTTTTTCCAATAGCTTTATAGAAAGATTATAGTCACTCAGACAAAGAAGATAATCCATAGATACATTGAAAAACCTGGTCATTTCAACAAGTACCTCAATGCTTGGCATACACATATTTAATTCATAATGAGAAATAGAATTTTTTGTGATGCGAAGTATATCAGCTAACTGTTGCTGAGTATATCCTCCTTTTTCACGAAGCATTCTAAGTCTTTCTGAGAAAATCATGAATACCTCCGGTAATTAAGACTTTATTAATATACATATTATACTCTCTTGATTGACAAAGATATACGAAAATATATTATTTGTACATTTTGAACGTTGATTAAGGCATAATGTGAACCACACGTTCACGGTAGTGAATAGGAGATGTGCTTAATGATTAATATTGCTATTTGCGATGATAACAAGGCAATGCTTGATTATTTATCAAGGGAAATTGGCGAATGTTTCCAAGAAGCATTAGTGAACACTAAAATTAGTTCTTTCGATAGCGGAAAGGCTTTTGTTTTGAGCCATAGGAGTACTCCTTTCGATGTGGTATTTCTTGATATTGTTATGCCAGACATCAATGGATTTGATGTTGCTAAAATAGTACGACAGATTTCAGATGAAACATATATTATTTTTATTACAACTGAAAACAATCTTGTTTATGATAGTTTTGATTTTCAACCTTTTAATTTTATACCGAAAGGCAAAACACATATTCTGGAACAAAAGTTGAAACAAGTCATTGAAAAATTAATTATACATATTAGCGCAAGAGAAAAAGTTTTTATAAATGGAGCTTTAGACAGTAAGCACTATGTCTCGCCCATGGAAATTCTATATATAAAAAGTAACGTAAATAATGCTGAATTTCATTTGAAAAGTGATACGGAATATGTACGCTGCAAACTAGATATAATTTTTTCTTCATTGAACCATTACATTTTTGCACGCCCACACAATCGCTTTATTGTGAATATGAAGCATATCAAGCGTATCAACTTTCCCACATGCGAAATACTCCTAGACAATGGGGAAACACTTCCAATTAGTCGGGGATATAAAAAAATTTTTGAACAGGAATATATACAGTTTACCAGAAATTTCATATAGGAGACAAATATGCTAGTTTTATTGTGGAACCTTTTTGAACAATCAGTCAATATATATGATGCGGTTATAATAATGTATTTTATATGCGAATCATTTGGTCATGATTTGCATTCAAGAAGAAATAGAACGACATATTTTGTTGGGGTAATTATAATGGCATCAATAATCACAATTCTCAACAACATAACCATCTACGAGGGGTTGCTTGGGTTAGTGTATTCAGTTTATTTTTTTATTTTTTCAGTTATATGTCTAAAAGGTACTTTAATAAAAAAACTGTTTATTTCTATTCTGACAAATGTTATTTTAATTAGTGTAAATGCTGTAATAGGCAATCTTATCTCCTATGTTTTCAAAAATAACCTTGAGAAAATATATTCAGAACATTGTATAAGCAGATTTTTGTATATGATTATAGTTCAAGCACTACTGGCATACATTTTCTCAATTGTACTTAGGTTTACCAAAAAGGATAAAACACCCCTCCGTCCAAAGGAATGGGTACTGATTTTATCAGTTCTTGGAATTTCCTTTTTAATTTTCACCGCAATTCATTTCACAATTCTTAATGCAAAACTAAGCAACGATTATATTAATGTACTTATGGCTTGCGAATTTGGTGTTATTCTTATAAATATTGTTTGTTATATTATGACTGTTAATATGAGTATAATGCGTTCAAAAGAAGAAGAACTGACGTATATAGCACAACAAAATGAATATAGCAGGAAATATGCTGAAACAGTTAACGAACAATATAGCGCTATATGCAGAATACGCCATGACATGAAACAATACTGTACAGTACTTGATTCTCTCATTTCAAAAGGAGAAACCGCTAATGCTCAAGAGTTTATTTCACAAACTTTTGACGAAATATCACAAACAGAATTTTTAATTAATGTTGGAAATGTATTTGTAAATTCCATATTAAACGCTAAATTAAATATTGCTAAATCCAAAGATATTGAAGTAATTTGTAGTGTTGACAAAAAAATTGGTGGTGTAAACGACATTGATCTTTGCAGTCTACTTGGTAATCTTTTGGATAATGCTATTGAGGCAGCGGAGCAATGCCAGACTGATCTTAGATTTATAGAACTTAACATTACATGCTCCACTGATACATTAAATATTACTATTTCTAATAGCATTAACATGCCTGTTTTATGTTACAATCCCAAATTGCTCACTACAAAGAAAGATTCTGAACATGGTTTTGGTACTAAGACGATTCGGGCAATAGCGGAGAAGTATAATGGAAGTATTGACTATTTTGAAAAAAATCTTACTTTTACTGCGAAGGTTACACTAGTCAAAAATGAAAAGCTTATCTGAAAGATGTAGCAAATCTGATATAATTTTAGAAAAGTTCAGCTAATAGCTGGGCTTTTCTCATTAATATGACGTAATGAAATAAAGTCAGGAAAAACGGATATTGTTTAGTATTATTTATAAATTTCCCTATATAATTTTGGTGGTCAATATAGAGCATTTTTAGAATATAGTGCAAAATTTCACGAGATTCGACACAATTTCACAAACAGATTGACAAATAGATTTTAATGTGATAAAATTCAGGAAAACACCAAAGGATAATATCCATTGTGAAGCTCATGATCCTATCTGATGACCGCAGCATCAGGTAAGGTTAAGGGATGGCAGTCCACCATATATTTGGACAAGAAACACATGATGTGATTGTACTACAATCAATCTCAACCAACAGGAGGTTTTATTATGAGAAAAGCGAAAAATGCAATTATAGCTACTGTTTCCGCAGCTTTAGCGGCACTGACCCTGGCTGCATCTGCATCTGCATTAACAAGAATCAATACATACTCTGCAAGAAGTGGGTTGCATCACGCTTCGACCGGTTACTGGTACGGAGAATTTTCGTCCGATGATATTAGGAGTTATAGTAACTCTTTCAGTGATTCTAAGTATGCCAAGTTTTCTGTAAAAGGGAAGTCTGCTACAATCACCGGAAAAAGTGGGTACTATGGTAACTACAAAACTCTTAGCATTGATCTTGAAGGCATTGACGGTGCATGGCACAGAACATCTCCTTACCAGACCGGTTCTTCTTCTCAGTCTTTCACAAGAACAGTAAACTACACCGGTGATATTGTTTCCGCTGACTATTTTGCTGAAATTTATGATGGCACAAGCAGCGGTAGTGATTTCCTTGATGGTTACATCATCTCCGTGTCCTAATTAATACCATTCCCTAAAATCAAATCAATCAGCTTAATTATTTAAAAGTCTATATCTCCGCTGACAGTTCAGCGGAGATATAGGCATTAATTAAGTATATATGGTTATCATTAGGAGGAAATCATATGTTTGCCAAATATTTTTTTCAAAATATAAAACATCATCCGCTTCGTTATATAACAATTGTTGTGTGTGAAATAGTAATGATTATTTTGTCAATGATCGCAAATGGAATATTCCTCGATTCTTTGGCAGAGTACAACGGTGCAAAACTTTGGTCAAGATATTTTAAGTTTGCATTTGACCCAATTTATTCCTCTGAAATACGTGAGAAAATATATGATTTTAACCAAAAATGCCCGGTTGAATTATCAGAAATGATAATAGGAGTAATTAGCCCAGAGGAAACGAACTATACATGCTATATAAGATTTTTTCCAACGTATGAAGATATGGTAAATTTCTTTGAACAAAATAAATTTAACTTTGCCAAAGGCTCGTTTCCCACTCGAGAGCAATTTGAAAATCACGATCCGGTATGTGTAGCTGGAAATGCGCCATCTGGCGATTCTTACATTTATACTGATGACGGAGAACACATTATCTACGGAAACAAAGAGTATTTAGTATCAGGAACTCTTGATTCTAATGCTGCTTTTTTCCTTTTTCTCGGAAGTGAGCCTGATAATGTAAAGGTGAAATATATAAATTTTGTTTCAAAATCGTATCCTGATGAAGAACTGTCAAAAGAAATTGAGGATCTTTTTTTGGATGTTGTATGTGATAATATGACAAATCTTAGAGTAGTTAGTACTCCTGAGCAAAATGGCTTACTAGATACCAAAAAATCCCTTGCAAACATAGTTTTAACGGCTCTTATTCAGCTAATAGCTATATTCAATGTAATGTTAATCTTCAGATATATAGTGGATTCGCGTAAAAAAGAGTACGCTGTGTATAGACTTTGTGGTTTTCCAAAATCAACATGCTTGCTAAATTCACTTTGTGAAATTATGGTTATTTCTTTCATATGTGCTTTATCTGCATTTGTGATATTTGAAATAATAAAACCATCTCTTTCTACTCGCTTTGCAATTATTTCCCCATCTTTTGATTTTAGTTATTATACTGTACTACTGCTGGGATATCTGGCAGCAACTGCATTACTTTTTGCTGTGTATGTGGCACCGTCTTTAAAAAAGTCTGTCGCAAAGGAACTAAGGGAGGTATGAATCATGAATTATATTAAGTTGTTTCTTTGTTCATTCGTAAAAAACAAAATGACTTTTATTGTCATTATTGTTGAAACCGCTGCACTGTTCTTGTCGATCAATTATTTAGTTTCAACTCTTAATGACATTGAAATGCTTAATATTGCATATAAAAATATTTTTTCAGGCAATAGCGTTCTTGTCTATGATAAAAATTATATGCACAATAGACTTGTTGAAGGTCTTGACATAGAGCAGTCTCGTCAAAAGATACTAGATAACATAAATGACAATTACAAAATATATGACGTTATGGTTTACCAAGCTCCTGAGATTACAATTATTTCTGTGAGTGATGATATATATTCACATCTTGCTTTACCATTGGCTTCGGGAAATTACAATCAATCGGTTGGCAGTTTTAACATGAAAGAAAACACATATACAGTGGAAATACAGGATAAAAATCTGACGCTTAATTTAAGTGGAAAATTAACATTAAGCACATATCTTCCAATAGTTTCATATATCAGCACCGATATGACAACAAAAGATATGTACCAAATTTCCCCTTATACTGTAAATACGGTAATTACTAACCGAACAGCTATTGAAGGGTATGAAGACTTCTTTTCTTCAAGCGGAACATTTATTATGCAATTTGACAATAATTTCGAAAAAAACGTTGAAATATTGAATTCTGTTGCCAATACTGTCCGTGGCTCAAAAATACTTGAAAATACTTCCGAAGATTTGAAAAAAGATTTTATGAGCTATATGCCACTTATAATTTGTGTTTTGCTGGTAACGCTTATAGGAACAATAAGTATATCTATGATACTTTTTCTTCAAAACGAGCGAAGAAATGGTTGCTTATGGATATGCGGGTATTCTCGGTTTCAAATTCTATTTTCGCATGGAACAAATATGGTTATACTTACCTTAATTGCTGCTGCAATAGGAACAGGTATTTTCGCATTGTGGGCAAATTTTGAAGACAGCCCAATAGCAGGAATGTCAATAGGTTGTTGGAACATAATAATATCACTGTTAATATGCATATTGCTTGGAGGAACATCAATAATACTCCCTGCTATAAAAAGCATAAAAAAATCACCAGTTGAGTACTTAAGGAGGGCGCAATGATTGAACTAATCAATATTTCGAAAGTATACAACCCTAATCATCGTAATATGTATACTGCCTTACGCAACATATCTCTTACAATTAACGACGGAGATTTTCTCGCAATAGTTGGAGAATCAGGTTCTGGAAAATCAACATTATTACATATAATAGGACTGCTTGACAATTTTACACATGGTAAGTATTTACTTAATGGAAAAGACATCAGTAGGCTTAATGACAAAGCAATTGCAAAAATACGTGCCAAAAATATAGGCTTTGTAAAACAAGATTTTGCTCTTATAGATGACATGACTGTTGAAGATAACGTTATGCTTCCGTTATACCCAATAAAGTCTCCTAATAAACGAAAATTAGCTCTAGAAGCATTAGATAAAATGGGGATAAAAAAGCTCGCAGAAAAACAAGTTTCACAGCTTTCGGGCGGTGAAAAACAGCGAACTGCAATTGCGAGAGCAATAGTTACTTCGCCCAATATTATACTTGCTGATGAACCTACGGGAGCACTAGATAGTAAAACATCAAGGGAAATATTTGATATACTTTGCAGCCTTAATCAAAATGGAAGAACAGTCATAATTGTCACTCACGATCAGGAAATTGCTTCCATGTGTAAAAAAACAGTCGAGATATCTGATGGAAAAATACTTGTGAATTAACACTATATTAATCCTATTGCGGCAGTTCTTCAGCTGCCGCATTTTTCTTATATTAAATTCCCGAATAACGAAAATCCTTTTCCCGAAAAACGGGAACTCAGCCTGTTAAACCCTGCTATAATATAACCATAGGGGGTGATGTTTTGAAAGAGAGGGCTAACAGGCTTTATGAATTGCGTAAGAGCCGCAATCTGACGCAGACAGCGGTAGCTTATAGGCTGAACCTTTCTCTTTCGAGGATATCAGCCTATGAGAACGGCGAGAATATTCCCTGCGATGTGTTTGAGGGTATTTGCCAACTTTTATAGCGTATCCATAGATTACATACTGCGCTTTTCGTACAGGACAGTCGGCGGCTCCGGCGTTAATCTTCACATTTCTGAACAAAAGCTGCAGGATCTGTACAGAAATCTTCCGCCTGATGGGAAAGCAGTTATCGACGGAATGGTAAATGGCTATGTCCCTCCCAAATAAAGAGAATAATCGCCTGCAAGCATGAGAATGCTATATACACAGCCCTTTCGCAAATTATTCCCTTTTGCGATAATAAGACCGTATTCCGCATAATCAAGCGGAATTTTTTGTTTTCCTGACGAGAAAAATGACGGCAAATAATCTTTTAAGCCACCGAGAACAGCTCTGAAACCGACTTCATATACTCGGCTTTTCGCTCCATTGATGAATGAACATAGCGATTAAGCGTGATTTGTACGTTGCTGTGTCCTAATATTTCAGACAGCGACTTTACGTCAACTCCTATTGCTATACAGTTCGTGGCGAACAGGTGACGCAGCGAATGAAAAGATACGTCCGACAGATGAAGTTCAGCAAGGATCCGCTTAAAGCGATACTGCATTACTCTTGGCTCTACAATTCCTTGCGTTCCCGAAAGAAGATAACAGCTGTTACCTGTTCTATGATTACTCAAATAAGGTATAATGAACTCCGGCAGCGGGATTTCCCGAACAGACGAGCTGCTCTTGGGCGAAGTCACCACCAGCTTTGTGGCTGTATTTCCGTCAATATTCTTAATTCTCTGAACCGTGTTCCTGACGGTCAGAATTCTTTTTTCAAGGTTGATGTTTTCCCATTTCAGCGCACAAAGCTCACCTATACGGATACCAGTTGCCGCAGATAGTAAAATACCGACATTTGATGATGTCGGGTTAGAAATAAGATAATTGTTAAGCTGAGCCTGCTCCGTTTTATCGAGCAGCTCTTTTTCTTTTGCTTTGCCTTTGGGCGTTGCCATAAATGTTGATTTATCCTCATAACCAAAACGTTTCCTGGCAAAGCGGCACGCTGATTTGATTACCGCTGCAATATCAGCGGTATATTTGGGAGAAAGTCCGCTTGCCAGCTTTGAATGCACGAAGTCATTAAGTTTTTCGACCGTCAGCTTTTCATAAAGTGTTTTTCCGAGCGATGAGCTGATGTGTTTTTCATATTTCATCTGATAGTTCATATAAGTGGATTCTTTTACTTTTAGCCGAATGTCCGCAAACCACAACGAAAAAAGATTGTTAACCGTCAGATTCTTTGGAATAGATGAAACATCGGTTTTAGAACGTTTCTCCGATAATTTGCCCTTGACCTCGGCATAGGTTTTCCCGTATATTGAGGAGTATCTTGCTGTTCCGTCAGCCCTAACTCCGCTTTTATAGCGTCCTTCCCAGCGACCGTCTTTTCTTTTGTAGATATTCTCACCGCGTCTAGCCATTGTATAACCCCCGATTCTGACAACATTTTTGACGGTAAATACGGCTTTAAGGTGGATTTTTCTTTTCAGTTCTGCCCATTTTACGGTTCAAATTTGCTGTCTGTAATAGTAATTGAGTGAATTTTGGCTTTAGAATTGCGTTTTTCAGCCGATTTGCCCTTTCGCAAAAGGGAATAATTTGCGAAACCATACACTCATTATATTACAAATAATCTAGGTAGTCCAACAATGGTAATTCGTAATTCTTGTATAACGAAACATCATTCCTGATAATCGGGATTTCTCAGAGCGGATTTATGATATTATTAAAGTACAGGCAGGAATGCTTGTGAAAGCTCATTGAAAACTGAATAGCAAAGCAAACACATAAGTTGCAGTGCTGTGCTGTTTCTGACAGACAAGCGCCAAGACATTCCTGCTTTCGATCTGATTTGGTATCTCATTATCCGTGATCACCTACTTTTTTGCGCGAGAATAAAAGATACCATGTCACCTGCCGACGGTTCGCAGGTGCCCTAAACGCATAGGGTGTCCTTAAAGGAACGAGCGCATTTGCAGCCTGCAATATAATGATACTTCCGGTGACGGCTGTCCCACAGGAATGGGCAGAGGTGAGAGTCCTATGTGCGAATGCGTAACTACTCGCAGTTTGCTTTGAGAAGATATAGTCAGAAAAATGGGTCGGACTGTACGCAGAAAACGTAATGTCCGACCTGTTTTAGATTGTAGTCTGCTTACATAAGCCAATGGTAACGGCATTGGTTTATGTAAGCAAATTATAAACGAGAAAGGAGCTGTCAATGGAAATTTGTAAGCCAAACAGCGAAATGAGCATGGAGGAAGTCGTTATTGGCAACACCACATACGTTGTGAAAACCAATGCCAAGAACGTTCCACTAGAATTTGTAAAGAAAACGGTTAAGAAAATCCTTTTTGACACTTTAAAGCAAAAAAAGTTAGAAAATCTATGGACAAACCCTCCCAGCCGTGTTATAATATAAATAAGGTAAGGTCTGCGTTTGTTCAAGCGGCGGGAGGAGGACATTTATGAACTTGAACAGCGCAATAACCGAAAGCGGTGCAGTCACCGCACTCTATTGCCGGCTTAGCTGCGATGATGATAATGATGGTGAGAGCCTCTCTATTGAAAATCAGAAGAAACTGCTTACACAATATGCTGACGAAAAAGGCTTTTTCAACACTAGATTTTACGTTGATGACGGAATATCCGGAACGACATTTGAGCGCGACGGTTTCAAGGCTATGCTGAACGATGTTCAGAACGGCGAGGTCAAAACGGTTATAGTCAAGGATATGAGCCGTTTCGGAAGAGATTACATTCAAGTGGGTATGTACACGGAAATATTATTTCCGCAGAACAATGTCCGTTTCATCGCAATTAACGACAGCTATGACAGTGCAAACGGCGACAACGACTTTATTCCGTTCAAGAATATCATGAACGAATGGTATGCGAAAGACACAAGCAAGAAAATTAAGGCGGTCAATCGGGCAAGGGCACGGGCGGGCGAACATCTTACTTCAAATGTGCCTTACGGTTATATCAAGAATCCTGATAACCCCAAGCAATGGATAATTGACGAAGAAGCTGCCGAAGTTGTTCGAGAAATATTTCAGCTATATTTGCAGGGAATGAATACAAACCAGATTTCAGTAAGTCTTAGCTCCAGACAGATATTGGTTCCAACGGCTTATAAATCCATTCACGGGATCGTCAATCGTAAATTCACAGATGAAACAAAATTTTTATGGAATGGCGGCACAATAACACGCATACTTGAAAATGGTTCCTATGTCGGTAATACAGTAAACGGGAAAAGCATGAGAAAATCATTCAAAATCAAGAAGCGCATAAATGTGTCGCAAGAGGAATGGCAGATTGTCCCGAACACCCAAGAAGCGATAATCGACTGTGAAACTTGGAATTTGGTTCAGAAGATCCGGCAAGGACGACGGCGTAATGTAAAGCATAACCACCAGATACCGGTCTTGTCGGGACATCTTTTCTGTGATGACTGCGGAAGAAAGCTATACTATGTTAAGCCGCCCAAGCAGGCTGAATACTATTGCTGTTCCGGATTTCGCAAACGTATTAATTCCTGCACAGGGCATTATATCAGGGCAGACGTTGTGGAACAGCTTCTGATACGTCAGATAAACGATGTAATGAAGTTTGTTTCAGAATACGAGGACGAATTCGTTCGCAAGGTCATGGAACGAGGAACAGCCGAACAGTTGAAACAGACAAACTCGCTAAAGAGAACTGCTGACGTGGCTAAACGGCGCATTGAACAAATCGACAGCATAATCTCTCAGCTCTATGAGGACAAGGTTGCCGGTCAAATAACCGCTGAAATGTTCACAAAACTCTCGGCAAAGTACATAGCTGAACAAAAAGAGCAGTCCTCGGTGTTTCAACAGGCTAGGAAAGAATTGTCTGACCTTGAAGCCAAGAAAACTGATGTTGGCAAAATCGTTGCTATTGTAAAGAAGCATTCGCATATAACGGAGCTTTCGCCGCAGATTCTCAACGAATTAGTCGATAAGGTGGTAGTTCATCAAGCTGAAAAGGTTGATGGCAAACGCCGACAGGACATTGAGGTTTACTTTAACGGTGTCGGGCAGATTTCGTTCGACGCAGAAAAAAAGTCCGAAACAACCGAGTGAACGGTCGTTTCGGACTTTGGCGGGATTATATATCCCTCAGACGCTCCCGCATTTCCGGAGCGATTTTTTTAGAGGTGACCTTATACAAAAATGCGCCGCAGGATATGCGGCGCAAATTATTTGAGCTATTAAGATTAAGCCTTGCCAACAGAACCGAACAGTTCCATCTTCTCCTTAACCTTAGCCTTGATAGCCTCGGTACCGGGTGCGAGGAGCTTTCTGGGATCGAAGCCCTTGCCCTGGAGATCCTTGCCCTCTTCAATGTACTTTCTTGTAGCTTCCTGGAATACGAGCTGGCACTCGGTGTTAACGTTGATCTTAGCAACGCCGAGAGAAATAGCCTTCTTGATCATATCGTCAGGAATGCCAGTGCCGCCGTGAAGTACGAGAGGCATGTCGCCAACTTCTGCCTTGATCTTAGCAAGCGTATCGAAGGAAAGCCCGGGCCAGTTTGCGGGATACTTGCCGTGGATATTACCGATACCAGCAGCCAGCATTGTAACGCCCAGGTCAGCAACCATCTTGCACTCCTTAGGATCAGCGCACTCGCCCATACCGATTACGCCGTCTTCCTCGCCGCCGATAGAACCTACCTCAGCCTCGAGGGAGATACCGAGGATATCGCAGGTGTTTACAAGAGCAGTAGTCTTTGCGATGTTCTCTTCGATCGGATAGTGAGAGCCGTCGAACATGATGGAGGAGAAGCCTGCGTTGATGCAAGCCTTAGCGCCTTCGAAGGTGCCGTGGTCAAGGTGCAGAGCAACCGGAACGGTGATGTGAAGGTTCTCGATCATGCCCTTTACCATGCCGACGATGGTGGAATAACCGCACATATACTTGCCTGCGCCCTCAGAAACACCGAGGATAACAGGAGACTTGCACTCCTCTGCGGTGAGAAGGATAGCCTTTGTCCACTCAAGGTTGTTGATGTTGAACTGACCAACAGCGTACTTGCCGTCGCGAGCCTTGTTCAGCATTTCTTTTGCAGAAACTAACATTCTTATGATCTCCTTTGAATTAAAGTTGGATAATATTCAATCCAAAATTATTATAGCACGTTTCTCGGAAAAAAGCAATATATTTTCTGATTTTTTTTCCAGATAACCTGCCGTTGGTTATTGCTTGAGATTCCGGCACATTATTTCAACTGCGTTTCCAGACCGAGCGTAGGCGACATACAGCTCTGGGAACAGCGTGCAGAAGCAAACGCTGTTCCCGAGGCATTCCGGAAGCTGATCTTCAATGGTCAGATAGTATCTCGGCCCGCTATTTACGATTCACGATATTCGCCACAGCGCTATTTCTTTACTGATTGAAATAAATGGCTGACAAACTAAGCAAAACCGGCATTGGAACTCCAGACGCTGAAATCGCTGCCGCTTGCCTGACCGAGTATATGCAAGGCTTTTAAAAGCGTAATCCGCTGACCGTTGAACAGTACAAGGAATACGCCAAGATAATTGAGCAGGTTGAGTAGAAAAACGGGGAAGTTACTCGGCTTGATGAGCAAGCCGAGTACGCAGGTAGCCTCTTAAAGCACCGTGAGGAGCTGCGAACGCAGGTTGAAGCCGTTATTGACGAGTTGGACGAGCAGTACCATGAGAGGAACGCCGCCGTTGCTCATTTGGACGAAGAAATAGCGGAAAAGTCCTCTGCGCTCACGCAAACTTCCGTCGAACTAGCGGATAAACAGACCTTTCTTGAAACAAGCACAAAAAAGCTTACGAAACTCAAAGCCATAGATGAGATTGAAACGGGCAAGCCGATTTTCGGCGGCAAGGTCACGCTCTCCAAAGAGGATTATGGCGATGTGACCGACCTTGCAAGGAAGCAGATAGCGACCGAGAGTAAGGAAAGCGAACTGTCAGCAGAAATCATAAGGCTGAAAAAAAATAATGAGCAGGCAGCCATACCAATCGCCGCTCAGAAACAGGAGATACTAAGGCTATACCCACTGAAACAGGAGCTGCGCAAGGTGAAAAACGAGTTAAGCAGCCTTAAATTGAGGTTTCAGAATGTGATGTTGTATAATAAAACTTGACACCCCACGCTCAAAAGGATATACTAAAATCAGGAGGGTGAAGGACATGTCATAAGCAAAGAAATACGACAGGAGCTACAAGGAGCAGTCAGTAAAGCTGGCGCTGGAAATAGGAGTAAAGCAAGCCAGCGAGGAACTGAAGGTACCGTACGGAACGCTGTATGGGTGGGTGCAGGCGGCAAAGAACGGCGACCTGGACATTGAGGAGCGAACCCCCGAAAACGCAATGAGCATGGCTGAGGAGATCCGGCAGCTGCGAAGCGAGGTAAAGCGGCTGAACAACATCGTATTTGTGTACATTGTATTCGAGTCTGAATACCGAACCGTGTAAATGCCAATAATACCCACAGAAAGTGAGGTATTGCACATGAAAAAAACACACGGATTAGATGATCGAGAGATGGAACTGGTGAAGCTGCTGATGGCAGACTGTCAGACCAACTTGTT
>CDYQ01042936.1_pt1 | contig 30866 bp, 28 predicted proteins | sample 557451 | NCBI WGS metagenome assembly CDYQ01 (sample SAMEA3182059, study PRJEB8094) | gut metagenome | biome: human; feature: gut; material: Stool; isolation source: human stools | place: Canada | collected 2012-11-26
GGGTAAGGACGTTCTTTTTCTGTTTATCCAAAGTCTTCATTTATGAAAGTTTGCTTTATTATTTTGTGCTTTTTGACTACTTAACCCCTTACTTGAAAGAAGTTTGCACAAACTTACGGAAAAAACTACTATTTACATAGGAATCACCGTTTTTTATGTATCTTTGATCCCATATACAGTTTTCTTCATGAAAGATTACAGATATTATATTACTTTGCTAAAACAATTCAAATCCAAATTTGCCGATAAATACGGTATTCCCAAAATCGGCATCTTCGGATCAGTTGCTCGTGGAGAACAAACAGAGAAAAGTGATTTGGAAAAACGGTGTGGCTGCTCGATCGACCTGATTCGCTTGCATAAAAGTTTAAGGCCTCTGTTACTGGATAAGATACTAAAGGAGGGTATTTATGCATAAAGATGAAATTACAGACATATCTTATAGCCGAGGCTATTGATGTAATTATCGACCGATGTATAAAATACAAACACCGGACGACTTCCTTTCCACACCTTGGAGAATGACCATATTTGATTCCTGTGTCATGCGCTTACAGACAATCGGTGAATACGTCAAGAAAATAGACGATAAAACAAATAAACAGTTACTACCTAAATATCCCCAAGTACCTTGGGTTAAGGTGATAGGACAGCGTAATATCATTTCGCACGAATACTCTGCTGTTGATGAGGAAAAGATATTCATTACAATTAAGAAACATCTCCCACCTCTAAAAAGCACCGTCTTACTTATTATAAAAGATATAGAAAAGGATTTGGATAGCCAGGAATAACCCCACCGTAATATTTCAGTAATAACTTTACTCGCCCCGGAGGTTTGCCGTCCGCTACATTTGCAGCAGACAAACACTCTAAGACGATTAAAGTTATGAAACGAATCCTATTATCCGCAGTTCTTTTACTGGCATGCGGGGCTGTACAGGCCCAATTCAATATCCGCGTGTACAACATGAGCGAAGTGCTCAAGGCGAAACCCATCGACAAGGTATTGTTCACCGCCCAGTACGACCTCTCCTTTGTCGGCGACACAGCCCATGAAGACAAACACATCGATGAGACTATGATGCTGAAGGTAGGTTCCAAAAGTTCCCTGTTCTACAGCTATGCCCGTTTCCGTATGGACTCGCTTATCGAAATGGACAAAGCGACCGGAGCTTCGCAGGAAATCATCCAGGAACATATGAAACAAGGCACCAGCCAAGTGAACTACCAGATATTCAAAAACTATCCCGAAGGCAAACTGACACAACTCGAACCTATCGCCGCCAGTAACTTCCGTTCGGAAGAAAAAACAGAGATTCCTGTCTGGGAACTGCATCCCGACACAGCAACTTTCCTCGCCTACACCTGCTACAGAGCGACCTGCCGATTCCGGGGGCGAAACTACGAAGCTTGGTACACTCCGGAAATTCCGCGCAGCGAAGGTCCTTGGAAACTGCAAGGACTGCCCGGCCTGATCCTGAAAGCCTCCGACAGCCGGCAGCACTACACCTTCGTCTGCACCGGTATCGAGAAAGCCGGCAAAGAAGAAGCCATCCTGTTTATCGGAAGCGAATACGAACCGATCTCCCGCAAAGATCTCCTCCGGATACACGAACGTTTCGCCGCCGACCCGATCGGCTATCTGAAAGAAACCTCCCCCGGTATGCAGATCATCGTCAAAGGAGAAGACGGACAACCGATGCACCCGAAGAACACGCCTTACAATCCGATAGAAAAAGAGTAACAAAAACAAGAACAAACAATGAAGAGCCTCCTGTATATATCCATTCTCCTGATCACCGCCTGCAACCTGTCTGCCCAGCAAGTCATCAAAGGGACCGTGACCGATGCCGGAAACGGCCAGCCGGTAGATGCCGCAACCGTGCAGATACGTAAAACCGGACGGCAGCTCCCGCTGACCTACACCTTGACAAAGGCCGACGGCACCTTCATCCTCCCGCTCCACCAAGCAGACGACTCACTGTTTGTCCACGTCTCACTGTTGGGATATAAAGCGATCCGGCAAAAGATCACAGCCGGGACAAGACTTCTCATCCGCCTCGAACCGGAAATCTTCACTCTGAAAGAGGTCGAGATACGTCCGGGGTGCGTCTACGGGCAACACGACACGATCAATTACGACGTGTCGCAATTCATCAGTCCGAAAGATGAAGCGATCAAAGACGTACTGAAAAAACTGCCGGGAGTGGATGTAGACGACGACGGGAAAATCTCGTACAACGGGAAAAAGATCAGCAAGTTCTATGTGGAAGGCATGGACCTGACAGACGGGCGGTACAACCAACTAACCAATAACTTGCAGGCGGGTGCTGTCAAGAGCGTGCAAATACTGGAAAACCATCAACCCATCCGTGCCCTGCAAAAGAAGCTGACAACCGAAGATATCGCGATCAACCTCAAACTGAAAGACAATTTCCGAGACCGCTGGATGGGGACGTTGGAAGGAAGCATGGGCATTCCCCCCCTTTTGTGGGAAGGCATGGGCAATGCCATCCAGATCAGCCGTAAAAGCCAGTCCGCCTATATTTATAAAGGGAACAACCGGGGAAACAATGTAACAGACGAACAGAACGTACTTACACAAACAGGAGCCAAAAGAAGAATAGGCCCTTCGATCCCGTCATTCCTTTCCCAGCCCTCCTTCTCCGCTCCACTGAAAAAGGAACGGCTGCTCTTTAACAACGTACATTCCTTTTCCGGCAACCGGATATACAAGCTAAACGAAGCGACACAGTTACGCTTCAACATCAACTACTTGCACGATCTCATACAACAAGAAAGGGGAAGTATCACCCATTATTACCAGGCAGGAGATACGGTTACCCTAAAGGAACAAAACGACACGCACATCCGTACCGACCGGGCGGAAGTGGCGGCAAGCCTGGAAAACAACGCCGACAACCATTACCTGACAAACGACTTCAACCTTTCCGGCAACTGGGAAAGAAGCACGTCCCGTATCTCCGGTGCCTCATCGGTCAACCAGCACATCCGGACACCGGACATGGGCATACGCAATTACCTGCAAAACATCTGGCCACGGGACAAATACACGCTCGAACTCCGTTCACTGCTCCGCTATCACTACCAGCCTGCCCACATCCTGATAGACGGGAACGAACAGACGTTACACTTGCAACAGTTCTATCTGGACCATTCATTCGCTTTCCTGCGCAAGAAAAGGAACCTGACCCGGCAATATACAGCCGGTATAACAGGCGATATCAATTCGATCCGGAACGGAACGAGTCTGTATTTCAAACCGAACTACCAATGGAACCTGCACAAATGGAATCTGACCTTCCATCTTCCGTTCGTATGGACCACCTTTCCAGCAGCCGGCTTTTCCCGGTTGGCTGCCAATCCGTTCCTGTACATCAACTATAAGTTCAACTATGCCTGGCGTTTTTCTTTCCATGCCAACTACAAGGAAAGTTACGGAAGCATCACCGACCTCTACCCGGCTGCATACCGCACAGACTACCGCAACTATCGGATGAACAACGGTATCCTGCCCGTCTACCGCAACCAGAGCTATTCGTTGTACGGAGAGTACAAGAGCACGGTGCGCGAGTTCTTTTCCACCCTGTCGCTCAACCATAACCGGGGATGGTCCGACCGTATCTTCGAACAGCAGGTCCGCGACGGGCAAGTCTCGCTTGTCTCCCACCGCCTGTCCAACTATTCTTCCGGCTGGACGGTGAAAGGAACCCTTTCCAAAGGCTTCTACGACTGGGGACTGAAGACGTCGCTCTCTTACCTCTTAGGACGCAACAACGCGGAACAACTGAGCGCCGGCGAACGGTTGCCTTACCGGTACGATTTCATGCAATATGAACCGAAGCTGATCTGGTCGCCCCTGTGCAGCTTCTCTGCCAGCTATCAAGCGACCATCTACCTCGGACGGTCGAAGATCGGAACCGGCACACGCCTCGATCCGCTCCTGAACGTCGTCCAGAAGTTCCAGCTCTCCTACGAGCTTTTCCCTGTAGAGATCAATCTTTCGGCAGACCACTACCACAACGATGTCAGCCGGGACAAGTCTGTCAACGCTTTCTTCGCCGGCCTCTTCCTACGTTGGAAAATGGGAAGCTGGCAGTTCACAGCCGAAGCGACCAACCTGTTCAACAAGAAACAGTATAGCTACACGCAATATTCCGTCACCGAAAGCTATACTTCCTGGATCAATATCCGTCCGCGGGAATTTATGGCCTCGGTGCGGTACAAGTTCTGAATATTTTATAACTGCCAAAGCGGTTCCCTCTACCAGCATAACGCCATCCGCCTGCTGGAAATAAACGATATCCCGCCAATCGTTATCCGAGATGTTTACCGGACGATAGAAGGATTCATCTTCACCTACGTGCATAATAATTTAATTACAAGACCATTAAAGGGTAAATGCAAAGAGTAAAAGTGCCTTCACCGGTCACAGTTGCCTTCATCAAAAAAATAAGCTGAGTACGGAAAGAGTGTTATAAACCGACAACTGCCATGCTTCTATCGCCAAGCTATAAAACCATAGAGCTTTTGCCCATTGTCGAAAGCCTTTTCGACCTTGGGCAAAAAGGCTTTCGACAATGGTCGATAATAAAAAAGAATATAAGATGAGTTTTAAATATCTATATATATGCATATTATGCACTCCCATAATCGCTTTATTTTGCACTTAAATAAATCGCTTTGGATAAAAGACGGGAGGGGAACATAGTCAACCGAGATCGGGACAAAACAAGGTGAAAGCAAATTTTTAAGTTGAAGGTAGTCCCGATGTTCACCTTCACCCACCCATACAATTTGATAATCAAAATGTTTCAAAAGGCGTGAAACCAAATAGGTGGTTTGAATCTAAGAAAATGAACAATTAAAGTTAGAAATACATGGATATTATCAATATTTTTCTCGATCTTCGTTCACAACTCATATTGTCAGCATGAACGGCATGAATAAAGATTGACTTCAGCACATGATTTTGGAACAAAGACAGTGCTAAAACAGTTGAATCTGTCCATAGTGCACGGTAAACGCAAAACGGGCAATGTGTCAAAACATAAAAAGGAGGTAACAATATGGCAAACCCCAGATTACCCAATATCACAGAGGCGGAACAGGAACTCCTTTATGAGAAGTTGAATGTTTACAACCAAGGGAAAGCCTCTTATAAGGAGGCGGGATGTTACCTTGTGGTTTTACCGAGGGAAGGACATCCGGACTACAGCCTGTGGTTCTACACGCCTCTACTCGACAGGCGGTGCATCTTGTTTATCGAAGATTTGAAACCGAACATTATCCAGTCGCTGCGCATCGTCACTTCCGAATTGTGGTATGCCAACCGACAGATCCTGGTCACGGACTACAATGAAAAGAGGATGTCGACACACGGAGATGACCTGATCGCTTTCGGCAAATACCGCGGACACTTCCTGTATGAGATCTTGCGGATAGATCCGGGCTACGTGAACTGGATCGCCTTTAAATATACCCCTATCATCCCCAAGCAAGAACGTTTCGTCAAAATGGCACAAGCCTACAACTGCGTCTACCTGGACAAGATGCTAAAAAAGAAATACCAGCCACGTCCCACCAGCCGTTTCTTAGGAAAGAAAGGGGACAAGCTGTCCAATCTCACCCTGAAAATAACCAAAGTACGGGTGGAAGACGACCCATACAGGACCCGCGTCATCGGGACGACTCCGGTCTTCTTCGTACGCCAGCGCCTGACGGCCATCGATGCGAGCGGCAACCTGGTCAACCTGACCTTTGCATCCGGCAATCCCAGCCATGCATCCGAACAGTTGCCCTCCCTGGAACATGCCTACCGGCCGGGTGAAGTGCTACACATCTCTTCGGCACGTATCGCCGCGACGGTTGAAAGTTATGGCATACAGTACACGCGGTTGAATTATGTCAAGATTGGAAAATAATCCCTACCTTTGTCTTCTCGAAAAAGGACAGCAAGATGAAAATAGTCGCCGACAATACCGTTCCTTTTCTGAAAGGAATCGCAGAACCGATCGCAGAGGTAAAGTATCTCACTTCTAAAGAGTTTACACCAGAAAACGTACAAGATGCAGACATACTGATCGTACGGAGTATCGATAAATGTACCCGCGAACTGCTCGAAGGAAGCCGGGTGAAACTGATTACCAGCGCTACAATAGGTTTCGACCATATCGACACCCGGTATTGTGATAAGGCAGGTATCACCTGGAAGAACTCGCCGGGATGCAATGCCGTCTCGGTCGCCCAATATGTGCTTTCCGGATTGGTCACGATCGCGCTTCGCAAGGGTGAACCCCTACAGGGGAAGACGATCGGGATCGTCGGTGTCGGTCATGTCGGAAAAGAGGTGGAGAAGTTATGCTCGGCCTACGGGATGAACGTGCTCCGCAACGACCCGCCACGTGCGGAGAAGGAGGGGAAAGACGGTTTCGTCTCACTGGAGACGATCGCAGAGCAAGCCGACATCGTCACCTTCCACACGCCGCTGACAAAAGAAGGCCGTTTTGCCACCCGCCACCTGGCAGGAGAAGACTTCTTCCGCAAGCTCCAACGGAAACCTTGGTTCGTCAACGCATCCAGAGGAGCCGTCCATGATACGGATGCCCTATTGCATGCCCGGAAAGAGGGTAAGATCAGTGAACTGATCTTGGACTGTTGGGAAAACGAACCGGATATAAACCGGGAATTATTGGAACTGGCCACGATAGCCACCCCGCATATTGCCGGTTTCTCGGCAGACGGGAAAGCCAATGGTACGCGTATGTGTCTGAAAAACATCGAAAAATTCTTCCAAGTGAAGATCGAGAAGATCAGCGAAGTGATTCCGCCAGCTCCCGAAACTCCGGTTATCGACTTAAATCGGTTTGACAGAAACCGGATTGAACAAGCGATCCTCACCAGTTTTAACCCGCTTGCCATAGACCGGGCGCTACGGGAAAATCCCGACAGATTCGAGTGGTTCCGGACAAACTATCATCACCCAAGAGAATACGGTGCATACACAATCGTCCATGCGACCCCGGAAGAAATCGGACAGCTCCGAAGATTGGGATTCGGAATCCAACAATAACACAAACAAAATGAAACAATGGCAAAAGACAAACTTATATCACCCAGCTTCTGCTATATCTTAGCAGCCAACTTTTTGCTGTTCTTCGCATTTTATCTGATATTGCCGATCCTGCCGTTTTACTTGCAGGACCAGTTCGATGCGGATAAATCGATGATCGGTTTTATCCTTTCGTGCTATACTATTGCTGCCCTCTGTATTCGTCCGTTCTCCGGATACCTGCTGGACACATTCGCCAGACGGCCGTTGTACCTTTTAGCCTACTCCGTCTTCATGGTCATCTTCGCCGGATATATGATCGCCAGCCTGCTGAGCATCTTCATCGTGCTCCGTATTCTGCACGGCTTCGCCTTCGGCATGGTGACGGTGTCGGGCAATACGATCGTGATCGACATCCTGCCCTCCTCCCGCCGTGGCGAGGGGATCGGTTATTACGGGCTGGCAAACAATACGGCCATGAGTTTCGGACCGATGACAGGGCTGTTCATGCACACCAGCTTCTCCTACGAAACGATTTTCGCCTGCTCTCTCCTTTCCTGCCTCCTCGGCTTCATCATGGCCTATTTGGTAAAGACACCGCGGAAACAGCCGATAAAGAAAGAACCGATCTCGCTGGACCGTTTCTTTTTGGTGAAAGGCACTTGGGCTGGCATCTCCTTACTGCTGCTCTCCATACCCTACGGCATGACAACCACATATGTGGCCATGTATGCCGATGAGATCGGGATTTCCGTCAATTCAGGATTATATTTCACCTTTATGGCGATCGGCCTGGCTGTCTCGCGTATGTTCTCCGGGCGGCAGGTCGACAAAGGGAGGATCACGCTGGTCATCTCGTTGGGGATGTATCTTGCCGCCGCCAGCTTCTTCGGGCTGGCAGCTCTGGAAAGGCTGATGCAGTGGAATTCGGCTTTCACTTCTTATCTGTATATCGGGATCGCCCTTTCACAAGGAGTCGCATTCGGTACGATGTTCCCGGCTTTCAACACACTGTTCGTGAACCTCGCTCCCAACAGCCAGAGGGGGACAGCGACTTCCACCTATCTCACCAGTTGGGATGTGGGGATCGGGATCGGGCTGATGATAGGCGGAAGCATCGCACAGGCTTTCGGGGGATTCAACTACGCTTACCTGTTCGGGGCGTGCCTGACAATTTTTTCGACACTGTTCTTTTTATTGAAAGCAGGTCCTCATTTCAACCGGAACAAATTGAGATAAGATGGTTGGCTTAGCTGTTGCGATACTCCAGCGGTGACATCCCCACGTAGCGACGGAAATACTTGTCGAAGAAAGCGACGTTGCTGTAGCCCAACCCGATAGAGATTTCCTTTATCGGGAGATTCGTTGATTTCAGTTGGGCTTTGGCATCCATTATCACGACGTTGGCAATAATATCGAGGGCTGTCATCCCGGTCGTCTTTTTGATCACGTAGCAGAAATGAGGCAAGGTGATCCGCAACTTTCCTGCATAGAAAGAGGCACTCCGCTCTTTCGTATAATATTGCCAGACAAGCTGCACGAACTCGCGAGCGATCTCCTTATCACGGCTCAGGACCGGTTCTTTCCAGGTATTGAATCTCCTGTACATATTGACCACCCCTTGGATCAGCAGGTCAAGGACCGGTTTCAAACTGTCGGTAAAGAGGATAGAGTCCGGAGCGTTGTCAGCCCGTACCAGCAAGGAGAAAAAATCTTTATAGATAGCGGCGGCATTACCGGACAAAGGGACTACCGGATTCTCGATGATCGTAACAATCAAGTTGGAGATCGTCCGGATAAAATTGATGCTTTCCAGAAAACGGGAAGAAAAAGCGACGAAACAGACTTCCGCATCTTCCGACACTTCATGAATCTGGATAAAGGTATTGGGCAGCAAAGTGATGAAATCGTTCGCCCGCGCCGTATGTTCATCCAGATTTATCGTCACACGGATCGTCCCCCGCGTGCAAAAAGCAAACACGCCCGCTTTTATCTTGCAGGGAAAAAGCCCGTACATGTTCAGGATGTCACCCGTAATACCATCGCCTACGATAAAATCTTTCGGAATATCGAATTTAGGCAAGTCAACGTCAATCTTCATAAAAACATCGTTTTGTTGTTTCAAAAGTAGCAAAATATGCTTAGCTCACCTAACAATCTTAAAAATAGAATATTTATTCCCAAACATGGAGATTGTTTGTTTCAAACTTAAGCCTGTTCTTTGTATCATCCTATAATATGACTAAAAGCGAAATATATGGACAGAAAATCAATATGCAGTTTACTTTGCGCCATGATGCTGGCTATTCTCTTGATATCCTGCAATGACGAGGATGATTATGATGGCCTTTCCCCGGCGGAACTGAGCGGGACTTACTCTAACAAACTAAGTGCCCCTGCAAACGGGGATTCCCTTATTTTGAGCTATAACGGGAATACATTTATCGGAAAAGATGTGGAATTTAAGACGGATGACGGGAAAACCGCACACATCATTCTTAAATATGTACTACCGCACGATAAAGAAACGGCTATCTCCGGCGTCTCTCTGACAGCAGGTTCCGGCAGCTATTCTTTCAGTGGAGGCGCGACAACCTCAACCGGTACGGCATTTCATTATCTGGGTAGTATACAGACCGGAAAATTGATACTGGAACTGTCGGACATCACGATTCCAGAGAACCGGCTGACAATGAACGGTACCTGGTATGTCGCCCACGAAAATGCCTCTTATTACAATGTAGACAATGGCAGCATGCAGACGATGATCGGAATGCTGTATAACCTGGTGGGCGGCAAACTGGTCTGCAACCTGATCAGTTCCCTGCTCGACGGTCTGACCTTCCAGGCGGACGGAAACATCATCGCCCGTTATGCTCCCCTGCCCGACTCGGTCCGGATAGGAAGTCTGATAAGCAACTACATCAAACATCCGGCAAACGACTGGAACGCTTCACCTCCCAACCTGGCGACTTATTATGTGGACGACAATACATCCTTATATGTAATCCCGCAGATCGACATGATCATCCGCCAAGTGATGATAAACAGACAGACGAAAGCCAACTCTGGGGATAGCTCTATGGAAAATGCGCTGCTGGCAGCCTACCAGAAGATCAATACTTGGTCTACAACCGGTATTAAAATGACAATTCGCGAAAGCGAAGACCCGGCAAAAGGTGATCTCATCCTGCTCCTCGACAAATCAGAAATACAGGAATTGTTCGCCTTGCTGGAGATCGTGAAAGTCTTTATTCCGGAAGAGACGCTTAACGCACCTGTCATGGATCTGATCGGCAACCTGATCCCGCCCCAGTTCGTAAGTATCGCAGCCATACTCCTGAAAGGAAAGACGTTCGGTGCGATCTTGGACCAGTTGAGCCAAGAGCTGAGCACAATCCCCATTGAGATCGGTATCTATTTGTACAAAGACAAAAACATCAATTAAAAGCATTTTATATGAGAAAGCTATATATCTTGATTTTCGCCCTGTCACTTTTCACCGGGACCGCATTCGGACAAATGGTGAAAGGGCACGTTTATGATGCGGAAACCCATGAACCGCTACCGGGCGTCAACATCACCTACAAGAAAATAAACGGGGATACGAACGGAACCATATCGGATGCCGACGGAGCCTATGAAATCGCGTTGCCGGACGGTGGGATCGACCTCCTGTTCAGTTACATCGGGTACGAGAACGAACAACTCCCGCTGATACTCCGCAAGGGGGATACCAAAACAAAAGATGTCTATATGAACATCAAAACGAACCTGTTGGGAGACGTAGTGGTCAGTGCCGGACGCTTCGAACAGAAACTAAGCGATGTCACCGTTTCGATGGACCTGCTGAAAGCAGGCGATATCGCCAAGCAGGCCCCTACCGACCTGAGTTCGACACTGAACACAATGCCGGGTGTGGATATCAACGACAAGCAACCCTCCATACGGGGTGGGAACGGATGGACATACGGGGTCGGTTCACGCAGCCTTGTGTTGGTAGACGGTATGAGCGCTCTAAGTTCGGGCAACGGAGTGATCAACTGGAACATCGTCCCGCTCGAAAATATCGAACAGGTAGAGGTGATGAAGGGTGCTTCCTCTGTGCTCTACGGCTCATCGGCCTTGAACGGGGTGATCAACATCCGCACGAAACGGCCGGGACTCACGCCGACCACAAGTGCCCGCGCCTATGTCGGAGTATACGACCATCCGGTTCATGACGAATATGAAGGGGCAGACGTCTCGCACGCACGACGGATCGGAAACTTCGATGTATCGGGCGGACTCAACCTGTTTTCCGATGACGGATACCGCGATCAAGGATACAACCGGCGTCTGCGACTCGGAGGCAATATGACATACCACCATCCGATGAAAGAGGGCAAACTGCTGAACTACGGGTTCAATTTCAATTATCTGGCCGACAAATATGCCGACTTCTTCATCTGGCGTTCTCCGGTAGAAGTCTACCAGCCGTCATCCATCGCCAACATGGGTCGCAAGGGGAACACCTTCTATATCGACCCGTTCTTCAATTTTACCAATCCGACCAACAATACCTCGCATAAGATCAAGACCCGTTTCTATTACCGGGGAGACAACATCATCGACGGAAGCTCCAGCCATAAGTCGCTCGACGACATCTTAGGCAATATGGGAAGCGATGCAGTCACAGTCAACGCCTATATCGACAACATCAAGAACGGAGACTACAGCCCGTTCTTCCCGCTGATCCAGCCGATACTGCAAGGCGACCTGAACGGGATCGTGGACGGGGCCGTAAACATCCTGAACGGGGTATTCCCGACTGCCACGACAGCCGATTACTGCGACCTGATCTCCTGGGTGATGAACAACAACAAGGAGAATGTTCCCAAAGGGACGGACAAAAACTACACCTACTATGTAGACTACCAGTTCAATAAGAAATGGGACAGCGGAAGTCAGATCACCGCCGGGGCAACCTACGAACACATGAAAAGCGTTTCGAAAACCACCGGGACGCACGACAGCGACAATGCCGCCCTGTTCGTCCAGTACGACCAGCGTTTCTTCGACCGCCTGAGCGTATCGGCCGGCATGCGTGCCGAATACTACCGGGTGGACGGTTACCTGCGGGAAGCGGATACCAAACTGTTCGGAACCAAGATTCCGGTCAAACCGATCTTCCGCGCCGGACTGAACTACCAACTTGCCGACTACAGCTTTATCCGCGCCAGCTTCGGGCAAGGCTACCGCTATCCCTCTCTGACCGAGAAATATGCCCGTAAGGACATCGGCGGTGTCGGCGTGTACCCGAACAAAGAGGTGAATGCCGAAAAAGGTGTAAATGCCGAACTGGGCTTCAAACAGGGATATAAGTTCGGAAACCTGACGGGATTCTTCGACTTGGCGGGATTTTATACCCAATATACCGACATGATCGAATTTCGCTTCGGAATCTTCAACAATACGACTTTTCAGTATATCAACGGTGTGCGCGACCTCTTGAGCATGATCACCCAAGGCCAGATGTCGGGATTCGGCGCCCAGTTCTATAACGTGTCGAAAGCACGTATCTACGGGGCGGAAGTCAGTACGAACGGTGTCTACACGTTCAATCCCAATACCACGCTAAGCTACAACTTAGGATATGTATTCATCGAACCTGAGGACGCCGATTATAAGAAAAAGAACGAAGAAGAGGCGACCTACGATGATCCGATGCAGATGAAAGAGAAGTCCAATACATCCAAATACCTGAAGTACCGCCAAAAACACACAGTGAAAGCCATCCTTGACTTCCAATGGAAACGACTGACACTAGGGACCAATATCGTGTGGAAAAGCAAAACGCTGGCCGTCGACTACCTGATGGTGGACGAACGGGCGAAGGAACAGCCGGAGATCATGGACTACGTGCGCGACATCCTCTTCGGCAACGTAAACGGACAAACACTTCATTCCTATTGGGCGAAAAACAACACGCCCTACTGTGTGGTCGACCTGCGTGCTGGCGTGAAGATCATGAAAGGACTGTCTTTCCAGTTCATGGTGAATAACTTGTTCAACAAAGAATACAGCACACGTCCGATGCTCGTTTCCGCACCCCGTACCTATGTCATGCAGCTGAGCGCGAACTTCTGATACAATCCCTCAAATACGGGCTGCAAGCAAATCTTCTATAACCTTAGGATAATGAGCGTATTCGAGTGCGTGTACCTTCGCGGCAACCTCTTCCGGCGTATCGGACGGCAGGACGGGGCATTTTGCCTGAAAGATAACCGTTCCTTCGTCGTAATGTTCGTCTATGTAATGGATCGTAATACCGGTCTCCCGTTCGCCGGCGGCAATGACCGCCTTGTGCACGTGTATCCCGTACATGCCTTTGCCTCCGTATTTAGGCAGAAGTGCAGGATGAATATTGATAATCTTACCCGGATAGGCATTCAACAAGGGATCGGAGATCTTATTCATGAAGCCGGCAAGGACAATCAGATCCGTATCATATTCCGCAAGCTTTGCCAAGACAGGCGCCCCATCTGCAAATTCCTCCCTCGAAAAGACAAAAGAAGGAACACCCAACTTATTCACCCGGGCATGCACACCAACGTTCCGGTTGTTAGACAAAACAACTGCCACCTTAATAGTTTCACTTTTAGAGAAATATCGGACGATATTCTCCGCGTTCGTACCCGACCCGGAAGCAAAAATTGCTACGTTTTTCATGTTTTCTCCTTTTTTTGTGCACAAGAAAAGAAAAAATGTGCAGTTTTCCGCATTTTTAGCTCATTAAATTTGTTTTGTAACATAAAAAATTCTTTTCTTTGCACTGCAAATTTAAAAAGTATATTCGTATTTATTAATCTAAATTGAAAAAGTTATGTCTGAAGTTGCTGAAAGAGTAAAAGCTATCATCGTTGATAAATTAAGTGTTGAAGAAACAGAAGTTACAAACGAAGCAAGCTTTACTAACGATTTAGGAGCAGACTCTCTTGACACTGTAGAACTGATTATGGAATTCGAAAAGGAATTCGGTATTTCTATTCCTGATGATCAAGCAGAAAAGATTACAACTGTAGGCGACGCCATTGCTTACATCGAAGCTAACGCGAAGTAATCAATCCTTTTAATTAAAGGTATGGAATTAAAAAGAGTTGTGGTAACAGGTCTTGGAGCTATTACTCCTCTTGGTAATACTCTCCCGGAAACATGGGAAGGTATTATCAATGGGAAGAGTGGAGCCGGGCCTATTACTCAGTTTGATGCATCCAAATTCAAGACACAATTTGCATGCGAAGTAAAAGGCTTCGATCCGTTGACAGTAATGGATCGTAAGGAAGCCCGCAAATGTGACCGTTATAGTTTATTCGCAATAAATGCCGCAAAACAAGCGATTGACGACGCTGCTATGGACTTGGACAAGGAAGACAAGAACCGTATCGGCGTTATCTTTGCCTCTGGTATCGGTGGTATCAAGACATTCGACGAAGAAGTATTAGGATATGCAAAGATCAAAGACACGATCGGTCCTAAGTTCAATCCGTTCTTCATACCGAAGATGATTTCCGATATTGCAGCCGGACATATCTCCATGCTTTACGGATTCCATGGTCCCAACTTTGCGACAGTATCAGCTTGTGCATCTTCAACCAACGCGATCAGTGACGCGTTTAACTATATCCGTTTAGGAAAAGCTAACGTAATTATAACCGGTGGTGCCGAAGCTGCCGTTTCGGAATCTGGTGTCGGTGGGTTCAACTCGATGAACGCGCTGTCTACCCGCAACGATTCGCCCGAAACCGCTTCCCGTCCGTTCAGCGCAAGCCGTGACGGGTTTGTTATGGGAGAAGGTGCTGCCTGTCTGGTCCTGGAAGAGATGGAACACGCGTTGGCTCGTGGTGCTAAAATATATTGCGAGATTGCCGGAACCGGCATGTCTGCCGATGCTTACCACCTGACAGCTTCCCATCCGGACGGATTAGGAGCCAAGTTGGTTATGCGTAACGCACTGGAAGACGCAGAAATGACTCCGGAAGACATAGATTACATCAATGTTCACGGAACCTCTACGCCGGTAGGAGATATCTCAGAAGTAAAAGCGATCAAGGAAGTTTTCGGAGATCACGCTTACAACCTGAATATCAGTTCGACGAAATCAATGACCGGACACCTCTTGGGAGCGGCCGGAGCGATCGAGGCAATGTTCTGCATTAAGGCGATAAACGATGGTATCATTCCTCCGACAATCAACCATGCGGATGGTGATGATGATCCTGAAATAGATTATAAACTGAATTTCACATTCAATAAAGCTCAAAAAAGAGAAGTGCGGGCAGCACTCTCCAATACTTTCGGGTTTGGAGGTCACAACGCTTGTGCTATTGTTAAAAAATTTGTGAAGTAACGTGTTTACAAAGCTATACAAAAGAATAAGGCTCCTCAAGAACATGAACAAGGAGCCTTATTCTTCTTTATACAAGATACTCGGTTTTTATCCCGATAACATCCACCTTTATGAACAAGCCTTCCTCCATAAATCTTCTTCCGTAGAAAGCGGTGACGGCAGATGGCTGAACAATGAACGGTTGGAGTTTTTGGGTGATGCCGTATTGGATGCGGTCGTAGCCGATATCGTTTACAAACACTTTCAGAACAAGCGGGAAGGATTCCTGACCAACACCCGTTCCAAAATCGTACAGCGCGAGACGATGAACCGTGTTGCTGTCGAACTGGGACTCGACAAGATGGTCGTGTACTCCGCCAAACTTAGTTCCCACAACAACCACATGTATGGAAATGCCCTTGAAGCACTGATCGGTGCAATCTATCTGGACCAAGGCTACGAAGTCTGCTATAATTTCATCCAAAACGTACTCATCAAAAAACATGTCAATCTGGAAACCATCGCCCGTAAGGAAGTCAATTTCAAATCGAGTCTGATCGAATGGAGCCAAAAGAACAAGCTTGAAATATCGTTCGACCTAATTGAATCGTTTACCGACAACGATGGAAATCCGGTATTCCAGACAGGTGTGACGCTTTCTGACACACAGATAGGCGTAGGCATCGGCTATTCGAAAAAGGAATCCCAGCAGAGCGCAGCCAAGATGGCGATCAAGAAATTACGGACTGACAAGACATTCCAACAATTCATCTCGGAACTCAAGAAGAAGAAAACCGGTGAGAACACAGCCGAAAACGAATTCGAAAATCTACCTGAAGAAGCCGTAGAAAATAGCGGACAGGAAATAGCAGATACAGAGAAAAGAAAAGCGGAAACAAGCATAGAAGCTGTTCCCGCTGAAAATTAATTCCCGAACGATATTCCCATCCGTTTCCCCTGAATGATCAGATCATGTTCGGGAGTTACCAGTTTTAACTTACCGGCCACTTCAGACAGAGGGATTGATTCGACTTCACTGCCTTTCATGCAAACCATACGTCCGAATTGCCTGTTTGCGATCAGTTCCGTAGCATGTCCGCCCAAACGGGTAGCCAAGTTACGGTCGAAGGGAGAAGGATTGCCTCCACGCTGAATATACCCCAAGACGGTATCGCGGCTTTCGATACCTGTCGCCTCCTCTATGACACGCGTCACATAGACGGAAGGACGCTCTTTGTCAGGTGTTTCGATCCCTTCGGCCACAACCACGATGGAATAAGGCTTACCACGGCGGGCACGGTCCAAGATCACTTCGTTTATCTGGTCCATGTCAAAGCCCAGTTCAGGTAGCAGGATCACATCAGCACCTCCGGCCATCCCGGCATATAGCGCAATCCAGCCGGCGTGGTGTCCCATCACCTCCACCACCATTACCCGTTTGTGCGAACTGGCGGTCGAATGCAGGCGATCGATCGCTTCAGTCGCGATATTGACAGCCGTATCGAAACCGAACGTTATATCTGTCCCCCAGATGTCGTTATCGATAGTCTTCGGCACACCGATCACGTTCAAACCCATCGCCGAGAGCATACCTGCGGTTTTCTGTGTCCCGTTGCCGCCGATACAGACGAGGCAATCCAAGCCGAGTTCTTCATAATTCTGCCTAATGAGCTGCGGTTTCTCGCTTTCGCCTGAAGCCAGGAGTTTACGGAAAGGTTTCTCGCGGGAAGTCCCCAGGATCGTACCGCCCAAGTTCAGGATACCTGAAAGGCTACGTTCGTCAAAAGTCTGGACATCTTTATTCAGCAGGCCGACAAAGCCGCTGTGTATGCCGATGACTTCCATACCATAGTGCATAATGGCCGTTTTACCGACACCACGTATCGTGGCGTTTATTCCGGGACAGTCGCCACCAGAGGAAAGAATACCTATTTTCATCGTTTTTTGGGATTAAGTACTTGTTGTACAAAGATACTAAATTTATCGTATCTTTGCATGCAATTCAAACAACAGGAGCATGGATATTCTGACAAATACAATATCACTACTCTTCCGCCCCAGGCAAAAAGAGATCGCAAGGTTTGCCCAGGATGCAGATGCCATCCAGCACAAACAGCTGAAGTCCCTTTTATCTACCGCCCGAAATACCGAATGGGGTTTAAAATACGACTACAAAAGTATTCAGGGATATGCAGACTTTTGTGAGCGGATTCCTTTACAGACCTATGATGACATAAAACCATACGTCACCCGTATGATAAACGGAGAAAGAAATATCCTTTGGCCTTCGGTCGTGCGATGGTACGCAAAAAGCAGCGGCACCACAAACGACAAAAGCAAGTTCCTTCCCGTCACACCCGAAATTCTGAAAGGGTGTCATTACAAAGGCGGTTTCGACACCGTTTCCATCTATCTACAGAATAATCCCGACAGCCATTTTTTCGCCAGCAAAGGGTTGATACTGGGCGGAAGCCACAGTCCTTCCCCTTTGAACCGGAATGCACATTGCGGGGACCTTTCTGCCGTCCTGTTGCAGAACCTGAATCCTCTTGTCAACCTGATTCGCGTCCCCGACAAAAAGATCATCCTTATGGATGAATGGGAAAGCAAGATCAAGGCGATTGTCGAAAGCACTTGGAAAACCGACGTGAACAGCCTATCCGGTGTTCCCTCATGGATGCTGGTACTAATCAAGGCCGTATTACAAAAGACAGGAAGCGAATACCTGACGGATGTCTGGCCCAACATGGAGGTATTCTTCCACGGCGGGATCAGTTTCGAGCCGTACCGGGACCAATACAAAGCGTTGATTCCTTCGGACCGGATGCATTACATGGAGACCTACAATGCATCGGAAGGTTTTTTCGGCCTCCAAGACAATCCGGAGGAACACAGCCTTTTGCTGATGATCGACTATAGTGTCTTTTATGAATTTATCCCGATTAACGAAGTGGGGGAAGAACATCCGACCGTCCTTCCGTTAGAAGCTGTAGAGGTAGGGAAAAACTACGCGATGGTGATCACGACCTCCGGCGGATTATGGCGTTACCAGATCGGCGACACAGTCCGTTTCACCTCCCTTTATCCGCACAAGTTCGTAATATCGGGACGCACCAAGAACTTTATCAATGCCTTCGGAGAAGAACTGATGGTAGACAATGCCGACAAAGCGATCAGCAGGGTTTGCCGCCAGACAGGAGCCAAAGTGAAAGAGTATACCGCCGCTCCCCTTTTCATGCTGGACAAGGCAAAGGGCCGCCATCAATGGATGATCGAATTCGAGAAAATGCCGCCTTCACTCGATGATTTCGCCTCCTTGCTGGACAAGACCTTGCAACAGCTTAATTCCGACTACGAGGCAAAACGTTATAAAGAAATTTCCCTCCAACCGCTGGAAATCCGAGTTGCCCGTGAAGGGACCTTCTACGAATGGCTCCGCAGGAAAGGAAAATTAGGCGGTCAACACAAAATACCTCGCCTCAGCAACGACCGGACATTTATCGAGGAGTTGGGGAAAATTTGTGATTCATGATTTATATGTCGATAATAATTCATAAATCATAAATCTTCAAAATTTCCATGACAGATAAAGGCCGCCCCCATCAGGACTAAACGTTGGAGCAACGACCAAGCGATCATTTCCTTTCATATTGATTTTACGAGCGATCGCATTACGGATAGGGAAATAGGTCAAATAGGCAAGCTCGACAGAGAGAATACCGAAACCGGCTCCTGCAATCACATCAGCCACCCAATGACGGTTGTTGTACAGGCGCGAACAAGCGACGAAGGTCGCCAACGCATAGCCAGAGTAGGCTAATACCGGGCAGCTGTCCTTAAACTCCTTCCAAGCAACATGTGCCCCTAAGAAAGCATTGGCGGTATGCCCGGAAGGAAACGAGTGAGGACCACCGTCAGGACGTATTTCGCCTACAGTATATTTGACCGTACGTGTCATGGCAGCGTTGAAGCCTTCGGCAATGGCAACCAGGCAAAGCTGATCCACCCAATTATGCTTCTCCTTCCCCATCAGGTCGCAGACAAAAACCCAACCCAACATGCCCCATTCCATGTAATCGTCGATCCGTATCTTCTTGACGGAATCCTTGCGGGAAAAGAGATGGAAATCGTTCATCCCGTCTATGGCAGTGCCAATCGCTCCGACTGTTATCAGGGAAGCGGGAAGGATCAGGCTTTTCGGTTTGAATTTATATTCGACGACAGACATCCGGGATGTGCTATCCCGTACCCCTGCATCGGACAGGGAAAGGTTTAGGGGCAATTCATGTAAGGGCGGTTCACCAACCGCCCCTATCGCTGTAAATATTGTAAACTGGAATAATGCCAGCAGAATACAAATAAAAGATTTCACTAAGTACCTTATTGATTTTCGCCCCCAAAGGAACAAAAATCTTCTTACATTACAACTATCGATTTGCTATTTCTTAACGGCAAAATAGTTCCCGTATGTGGGAACTATTTACAAGGTTATTGAAATTTTTAGTAGCTTATTGATCGTATTGCCTGCAAAAGTGCTTCCATATCATCAGGGAAGATATCGCCGATGTTTCCGATACGGAATGTATCAGCGTCGGAGATTTTACCGGGATAGATGACGAAACCTTTTGCCTTCAACTGATCGTAGAAAGAATGGAAATCGAAATCGGCAGTAGGATACAGGAAAGAGGTGATGATCGGGCCTTGCGAAGCATCCGGCAGCAGAGTTTTGAAACCTAACGCACGCATACCGTCGACCAGCGTACGGTGGTTTTGCTTATAGCGTTCCGAACGGGCAACGATACCGCCTTCTTCATTCAGTTCTTTCATGGCCTGATAAAAAGCATGCACCACATGTGTAGGCGATGTGAAACGCCATTTGCCACCGCCTTTTTCCATCGTTTCCCACTGCGCATAGATGTCGAGCGAGAGAGAACGGGCATTTCCTTTCGTTGCGATCAGCTTATCTTTCTTCGCAATGATAAAACCGAAACCGGGAACACCTTGGATACATTTGTTGGCACTGCTGACTAAAAAGTCGATATCCAGCTTCTTCATATCAATTGGCACACCGCCAAAGCTACTCATAGCATCAACGATAAAGGTGATGTTACGACCTTTCAAGACTTCGGCCACTTCTTCGATCGGGTTCAGCAGACCGGTTGTCGTTTCACTATGTACCATCGACAGGTGCGTAATATCCGGATTGGCTTCGAGGGCTTTACGAGCCACTTCACCAGTCACCAATTCCGTCTCGTGCAAAGAGACCAGTACATGGTCAATATGATAGTATTCCGCAATCTGTGCCATACGTTTGCCGTAAGCACCGTTCGCCAGGATCAGAAGTTTGTCGGTCGGCTTCACGGCTGCACCGATGGTGGCCTCCACACAGTATGTTCCGCTGCCTTGCAACAAGACATCCGTATATTCGTCTTCATCCAGTCCGGCAATAGCCAACAAGCCCTTACGGATGGGGGTTACAATTCCTTCGTTATAATCTTTATCCCAAGTACACCAGTCCTGAAGCATCGCTTCGCGAACTGTTTCAGATGTGCTCAGAGGACCTGGGGTAAGCAACAGGTAATTTCTTTTTGTATTCATGATATCCTTATTATAAATCAATATTTACCATTAATCTTCTCAATGCAGGAGGGGAGCTCCATAATGTTGTCCAAGACAAAATGGGCACCGGCATTCAGCATCCGTTCACGCACTTCGCGCTTGAGTTCGATCAGTTCGTCGGACGAACGGTGGTTGTATTCCTCTTCTGTCAATCCCATCTCGTTGCTACCGGTCACGATACCGACGCTCCATACTTTGGCATTCACTCCTTCCTTGATGTCGGCGATCGTGTCTCCTACCTTCACCACATTATCAACGGAAGGAATAGCCAGGTCGATCATATTCTTATAGATCATATACGGGGCAGGACGCCCGGCGGGAACATCATCCGGAGTAACCAGGTTATCCACCACATAGCCTTTAGCTGCCGCATCGGGACGAACCACTTCCATCATCGCCTGTGTATAGCCTGTTGTAGAACCGATTCTAATTCCTTCTTCGCGCAACAGCTTCATCGTATCCAGCACACCGGGGATCGGATCCGTAAAGTTGCGGAGAGACGAGAACAAATGCTTTTCGAAGCTCCGATACATTTCGTTTACATCGTCCATGTTCCAGTCGCGGTTATAGCGAACCTGAAATTTGGCTTTTACTTCCGGCATATTCAGGATCGCCTTGATATGATCTATCTTCAACAATCCCATCGGCTCACGCGCCTGCCGGTAGGTTATATCAATTCCTTTTTCTTCAGAGAAAACTTTCAGGAAAGCATTCAAAGGGGCAAAACAGCCGAAATCAACAGCCGTTCCGGCCCAGTCCATAATCACACACGAAATCTTTTTCATAACTGATTTATTTCTTTTATTATACTGATTCGTTTATCAAGCCATCGTGATCGCATTCCGCGAAGCCGTATCCAATTCGAGCACTTCGTTGCTCTTGACAACCAACCCGTTTTCCTTACGGAAACGCTGATGCAAATATACAAAAGAACAAATGAAGGTGATACAGCAGAAGATACCGACATACCCGGCAAACTGGTTATAAAATACCGCCCAATCGATATGCGGGTTGCAAAATTCCTTCAGCACAAGCACAAGTACCGTCCCGGTGTATCCCAAAAAATCCGTCGTTACGATAAAGAACCCTACATTCCCGTGAATCTTAAAGCAAGCAATGAAGCGGTCGAAGAAAATCGTCTGGAAAGTAAGATACGCGATGTATAAGCAAAGACTTTGGACGAACAGCCAGACAACAGGAGAAAGCTGGAACCGTTCCTGCCCGAAAGAGACAACAGACATCACGATCATCTCCATAATAATCAACCCGAAAAGAATAGAAAGAGCTTTCAGATTATCCTTCACAAAAACCATCAATCCGAAAACCACAAGGATAATAAGTGTCACCACACTGTCGATCTTTGCAAAAAGCCAAGGCGAATATTCGGAAACATCGATGATATTCACTAAAAAGTCTTCTTTTATATCGCGTAACACCACGATAGCTATATTGGCAACGAACAACATCATGAGGAAAGGCATAAAATTCTTGAACAACTCCCAACGCTGTTTTCCATTCAATGCCGCACGCTCCGATTTCATCGCAATATCTTCTTCGGTCGGTTGAGGTAGACGGTTCAGGGCATATCCGAGCAATGCTAACAGAGGTAATGCGACAGCACCAATCAATGCAGGCATCCAAAACTCATTCACATGCAGGTTATTCATAACATACAACCCTGCCGACTTGGCCGTCCCGGAACTGATCACCATACTGACACCTAACAAGCTGGCAAGGATATCCGTCATCCTACGTCCTTCGATAAAACTGAAGATCACGCCCCACATGCAACCCAACGACAGGCCGTTCAGGAACATAGCTGCAATATTGTAAGGAGCGGAAAGCAGACCGAAGAAAACCAACGAAAGCTCTGCCATCACAACAGACATCAGGATAAACCTCAAACGCTCTTCCCGTCTCAGTTCGGAGATCAACTTGATCCCCATAAACTTAGAAATCACATATCCTACTATCTGGGAGATCGTAACAACCACCTTATAATCCATATCGAAGAACTCGACATCCTCGAAAGCCGCCGCCGTATAAGGCTTGCGCAGTGCATATACCAATGAATAAGATAAAAGAGCCGCACCGCCGGCCCAGAGGATAAAAAGAAAATCGGATAACCGTTTCCGAGATGGATTTTTAGTTTGTTGTTCGTTGTTCATAACATGCCGTCATTTTGTTTACGGCTGCAAAAGTAGACGTGGCATGTTACAGGAATATTACTGAAAACATGAATGTTCATTATTTATATATATTATAAATCAACCGATTATAAAGCAATATTTATGTAACATTCATGTAACGGAAATGCAACACGCTTGTATTTATTTTGCAATATAAAACAGTAAATAAGAACAACATGGATGACTTCCGTGAACTCTACCGCCGGATAGAATATCTGCGCAATAACGGGATCAAGATGAAGGAGATTGCCGACTGTGCCAGAATGGCTCCCAGCATCCTGTCTTCTCTGTACACAACAGTGCTCCCGACTTATTTCGAGGAACTGAAAAACTGCTCGCACGAGGAAGCATTGGACCATGCGATCGTATTGGTCAACAACATATCCAAACGACGCCTGCTGTCCGTCCTGCCGGATTTGTTGGAACGTTTGGGCAAAATGGAACCGAACATGCAATCCGACCGGAAAGCCAACCCTTTCCTCGAACATTTGCAAGAAGAAATACAGCTTTCCACCACACGGGTGGACAACATATGCGGACTTTACACGAGTTACAGCCTTTCTTCTTCCTCGGACTGCCTGAAGATGGAACCTTTTATCATCAGTCTATCCGAAAACAAGGAGTACATCCGCATCGGACGGTTAAATGCTTACGGGGAGGCGCAATGGGGCATGGGAGTCACAGGTGATCCACAGAACTTTTATTGCATGTTCAGCGAAAACCCCTCGCCTCAATTCACGCTGGTAACAATCTATCTGCAAATCCCATTTTTCCGGAATCCCCGGCAACTGCGCGGTTTATATATCGGACTTGACTACAACCGGAACCCGGTTGCACGCCGCATCCTACTTATCAAGAAGTCTGACTGCACGGATACGGAAGAATTTTTATCCATGGAAAGCGGCTTGATCCAAAAGGAGGATTTCACCTCCGAACAACAGGCTTATTACGATTATACCTGTCAGACCGGCGACTACATCAAGATGTGCACGGTTCCTTCGCTTCAGATGGATGAAAGTGATCTTGTCAAAGAAAAGAAAATGCTATCGTTATAATTACTTTTGGCTTGTCCCAAAAGTAACACACCGATTATTCTTTTTGGAACTTACGGCTCACTTTCAGCAAATTAGCCGTAAAAGATACCACATTCTGCGCTTCCTGTACCATATTTAGGTAGACCATGCTGACCTTCGTACTACCGCTCTGTCCTTGGATACGTTTCAGTTCCTCCTTCTTCAGAAGCGTCAGTTTAGCCGTCAGATCGACCGATTCGGCAATCAGGTCATCCATACGATGGTAATCATTGCTTTCGATCATAACCGAACTGCGGTTCAGGAAAGAAACGATCTCATCGGTCATCTTTCCGAAATCCTCCTTCTGTACTTCACAAAGTGGGCTAAAATGATTGTCGACATGCTCTTTGCCTGGCTCCGTCAGACGACGGATACTGAACACGATCTCGCTGGCAAAATCATTCCCCTGATAATAGTACAAACCTTTATCGATCGCAATATCATGCTCCAACTGGGTAACGCCCAACGTGCCGACACGTTTGACCTGTTTCAAGTAACTCTTCTTTTCCTCAATCGCGCTCATAACCTTGCGAAGTTCGCGCAGGTTTTCATCCATAAAGCCATGAACGGAGCGGTTGAAAGTGTCGGAAGCGAAGTTCAGCACGTCGCAAAGCTCGTCGCGACTATGTTCACGGAACAGCGAAAGAGCTTCACGTTTGTCCTTTGTCTCACGTAGTTTGGAAATCGTGGAATCAACTTCTTCCTGCATGGCTTCCTTCTTCATCTTCTTTTTATACAGAATCTGGTTACGGATCAGCATATAGATCGCCAGCCCCACCATCGCCGCCATTGCCGCAATACCACCGACATGGATCAACAGAGCAACCAGGAAACAGATCGTAAAGGCTGCACCTGCCGTAATAAACCAACCACCTATCACGGAGAGCACACCGGTGATACGGTAAACTGCGCTTTCACGCCCCCAGGCACGGTCGGCCAGAGAACTACCCATCGCCACCATAAAAGCGACATAAGTCGTAGACAACGGCAACTTCAACGAAGTACCCAACGCAATCAACAGACCGGAAAGCACCACATTCACCGAAGCACGCACCAAGTCGAAACTGGCCTTATCTTCAAGTATTATCTCGTTATTATTGAAACGGCTGTCAATCCAGTCCTTCACTCGCAAAGGCACCACGCTCAATATCGTATTGGAGGCATTGTTGCACGTACGCACCAGAACACGTGCAACGGGCGATGTTCCGAAATTTTCATTTCCATCCGACTGCCGGGCCAAGTCTACAGACGTTTTGATCACCGCCTGCGCCTTTTTCGAAGTAGCCAAGGCAATCACCATGACCAAGCCGGAACCAACAAGGAAGTACCACGGGGTTTTGGCCGGTTCAAGCAACGACTCCATCAGGAAAGTGTCGGTTGTAGTCGTGCCTCCCTGCGCCATCAAATCCATATAAGAAGAATAGCCAGCCAACGGAACACCGATAAAGTTCACTAAGTCATTACCGGCAAACGCCAAAGCCAAGGCAAACGTTCCCAGCAAGATCACCACTTTAAAAACGTTCACCTTCAACCAGTGAAGAACCTGCATCAATAAAGTGAAAAAGATAAGTGCTCCCCACACGATCGTGTCCGTATTGCTATAAATCATCGTTTTAAGATCACCTTCCATAAAGGAACTTTCTTTCAAACCTTTTATCAACATGAAATACAAGATGGAAGTGGCAGCCAAACCACCGAACAAGCCGATAAAATAGTTCATGTGTTTCTTGTAGTTGAAAGTAAAAATCAAGCGAGAAATGTATTGAACAATGGCCCCGAAAAAGAAAGCGATCGCCACTGAAAGAAAAATGGCGAGTATCACCGTAAAAGCCTTATCCGTGTTCAGCAGGTCACCCAACTGAAGTGCACCATTAGAATTGGCAATCTTGATTAATGAAATTGCAACCGTACCGCCCAACAATTCGAATACCAGCGAAACGGTAGTCGAAGTAGGCATCCCCAGAGAGTTAAAAATGTCCAGCAACACCACATCGGTGAGCATGACAGCCAGCAAAATACACATAATTTCTGAAAAATAGAAATGTTGCGGCTGGTAAATTCCGTGCCTGGCAATATCCATCATTCCGTTGGATAGCGAAGCACCGACAAAGATGCCGATCGCGGCAATCACCATTATTACTTTAAAAGATGCAGCTTTCGATCCTATTGCCGAATTCATAAAATTGACTGCATCGTTACTAACTCCGACTGACAGGTCAAACACCGCCAGCACAAAGAGGAAAATGATCAGAAAGAGATAGAATGTCTCCATAATTGCTTGTTATATATTTGGTTGCAAAGGTCTGAAACAAATATTACGCAAAAATGACATAGATATTACAAACATGTTACAAGTCAAACCATACATCCACAGAAACAGTTGAATAAAAAAATAATGTTACCGGACTAGGGGATTTTCGCTATATTCGCGACTTTTATTATAAGAACATTGTTAATCTTACTCACACTTGGGAGAGAATCGAGACGATATCATACAGTGGGCTTGTGAAATGGCCTTATCGGATTCACAAACCGCTCTTAAATCGCTTTACATGACCTATTTCGGGCCACTAATGCGATTTACGGGTATGTATGTCTCATCGCCGGCAGAAGCCGAAGAGATCGTATCCGATACCTTCTTAGCTATCTGGAACAACCGCAAACAGCTACCCGGCATCTCTAATTTCGATTCTTACATATATACGGTAGCCCGCCACAAGGCGATCAGCTATTATCGCAAACAGCACATGGAGCAGGTATCGCTGGACGAAATCTCCATCGACCTTTTCACATCGACCGAAACGACTCCCGAAGAAGAGCTTATCAGCCAAGAAGGAATTCACCGCCTGAACTTGGCAATCGACTCGCTACCCGCCAAATGCAAGATGGCTTTCAAACTCGTCCGCGAGGACAAGCTCAAATATAAAGAAGTGGCTGCCATCCTCGACATCTCCGTCAAAACATTGGAGGCACACTTGACGAATGCCGTCCGCAAACTGCGGGAAACACTTGCCGACGATTGCATCTGAAAAGCAACACTCTGGCATGAAGCAAAAATTTCATGCATAGGATACTTCTGTTTCATGCCCAGGAAACATTTGTTTCCACCTATTGAAAATTTTGTTTCCTCCTATTGAAAATAAATTTTCCCACAGTGGGAAATTTATTTTCTCCGAATGGGAACAGATGAAAATTTTCTATCTTTTTCTCATTTCGACTAAGGGTATTCTCGCTTCCCAGCGACTATACATATAGAAACACACAGAATGGAAAACAGAATAAACCATATAATCGCACGTGTCCTGAGTGGAGAAAGTTCTTCGGACGATATCCTTTCGTTAAGTGAATGGCTGAACGAAAACGAAAAAAATCGAGATGAATTCCGACGTCTCAAGAATTATTGGGATGCAGATGTCGCTTTCAAACATTCCGTTGCCCCTGCTTTCTCGGCCGACAAACTGCAACAAAAGATCAATGTACAAAGAAGGCAGACTGCCCGGCGGCAATTATGGAGAAACGCCATTCCACTAATTGCCGCAGCCTGTTTGCTTTTCATTTTCTCAACAGCCCTTTTCCTTTATAATACAAATGACCGTATATCCGAACACTACACCTTGCTGACAGACGAACATACCTCCAACTTCACGATGGAAGATGGAACCATCATCACATTGAACAAAAACAGCCGCTTAAGCTATTCCGACAAATACGGGAAAGACAGCCGCAACGTCAAATTAGAAGGTGAAGCCTATTTTGAAGTGGCAAAAGATCCAAGCAAGCCCTTCCAAGTAGAGATGAACGGTGCTTCTATCACCGTATTGGGTACGCACTTCAACGTGAAGGCAGATGCAGAGTCAGACGATATCACGGCAACCCTTGTGGAAGGTTCCATCCGTTTCGAAGGCGCAAAGCAAAATATCGTGATGACCCCAAACCAACAACTGACTTTCAACCGGTCGACAAACAAGGTGGATGTCAAAGAAATAGACACCGACACTTTCACAGCTTGGAAAGACGGTCTGTTGAAATACAAATCGATTCCATTCACCGAATTGATCGAGAACTTGAAAGACATCTACCAAGTAGAAATCCGGATTGATGATGAAAGACTGGCAGATCCATCCATCACCGTTTCCGGTACATTCAATCAAAAACAAAGCATAGAACAGATCCTAAAAGTAATCTCACACAGTTTGCCTATACGGTGGACGAATAAAACAGGAAATTATCATATCCAACATGCACACTAAAAAATATAGAAACAATGGAACGAGGTTATAAATCGCGAAAAACGAAAAGCGATTTTTGAAGCAAAAACGAAATGTGCTCCAAAAATCCGAGTCGCTCTCCTTTCGGTCAGACTATCCGGTCAAAATACAAGCGTCGTTCAAACGCCTTTTGAAAGCTGTTTGAACGACGCTTTTTTATTGAAATTTCCACTAAAATATCACCTGAAACTCATTGCCAATTCAGCAGAAATTCGTATCTTTACATAGTGGTTAGGATACCTCTTTGTATGCTGTCCTGCCTGCATTCTTAAACAGCATGATGTCTGTGTAGGAGGAATTATAATTCATGTGCGCGTTGAACTCCACCTTCTCGCTGCTTGCAAACGGGTTACCTATAGCGTTGTTCCTGCCCATCCAGTCGCATAGCTCGATGATGGATGACTTGTTGGAGGTAAAATAAATGTAGTTCGTTCCTACGAGCGTCTGCAACACGTCCAAGTAATCGGAAAGCCCCCAGTTCATTGTGTAGGTGCCTACCTCAGTGGAAAGATACGGAGGGTCTATCAGGAACACAACATTCGGGACATCCTTGTACCTGTCGAACAACTTCCTGTAATCGCATGAAACGACCTCCAGCCCATCCAGATAGTCAAGGCAAGGGTCATAGTTGCATTTGCGCACGGTATTGTAGAATGTCTCTTTTTGCAACCCGTCCAGACCGGTGGCGTACTTCATAGAAAAGAGCAAGGAAGTCGAAAGCGTGATGTAGTCCACATAACCGCATTCTTTTTCTTCCCGCTCTATCAGGAACAGGACTGCCTCTTTCGTCTTTTTAGGCAGGAATTTCCGGCGAGGAACAGATGCCACCACAGCCCGAATCTTATCCAGCAAGACATTGGTGCGCGGTATGTTCTCCAACCTCTGCCGATAGTTGTCGAAGTCGTTATACACAACGGTGGCACCGGGTTTCTGATACTTGGTGATATGCGACAACAGACCGGAACCGCCGAACAGGTCCACGAATACCGCATCGTCCGGGTAACGCTTCAACACCTGGATAAACTCCCTTGCGAACATGCGCTTTTGCCCCACGAACGGAAGCGGGGCAGATAAATATTGTTTTCTCATTTGCGTTTACTTAAAAAAAGGAATGCAAAAGTCCTTATTTTCTCCTTGTTTGCTATGAAAAAACTATAATCTATACTGCACCAACTTTACAGTGGTTCTTAAACGTTGAGGTCAAAACGGAGACAAACACCTTACATACATTCAACGCTCAAGCGGCTCGCAGTTTTGTGATAGCCGCTTGAGCAAAGTATATACCTTGCGTTCGCTGATCCGGTATTTTTCGGCCAGATAGACGACGATGTAAGTCGTTTTGCAACCATCCTTTTTCATCCGGATATATTCTTTATACAGACCCACATAGGACACATCTTCTATATGGATACCTGAGTTCAACATCCATTCAAAGGGTGTTTGATATAAATTTAAGACATCAAAGGCTGTCATAATTTCCAATTTAGAAGTATTTTTGTGTTGCCAATCACATAATAAAAAAACGACACTTCGCGGCTGAAGGCATATTGCCCCCGGTCGTGCGGAGTGTCGCATTTTTATTGTTAGTATGTGATTGGCGTCTTTACTAACGAGCCGGGGGCTTTTTCTTTTCCCCCTACATATTCTGTTTTACAGGTTGTTCATGTTCTCAAAATCCGAACTGATATATGGCGTGTCCAGTATCTTCACGTATGTGGGCATAGTGAACTCTGAAAACATACCGTTTCGATCAATAAATTCAACACGGCTTTTGAGATAGGCTAATTCTTCATCCGTCAATGAGATTTCAACCGTATCGGTGATAGAAGCCGCATCAGTAAATCCGATATTGATTTGACCACTCCCCATATCCTTGATAACGATACGCTTCTGATCAACCTCCGAGATCGCTATCTTACTGTCTATCGATACTTTCAGTTCCATGTTTTTTCTCGTGTCAAACTGTGGCAACACGGTGTTGAGTATTAATACTCGATCTTTTAATGTTAGTTCCATACTATTATTTTAATGATGTTATTGTCAAAAGTTCTTGTTAAACAAGTACCATGTTTGATTAATATATGCGAATGTAGCGCAATCGCCTTTACGCATATCAAGAGTTATCGAGTCTCCGTTTTCATTTACTAACGGAGTATTTGTGTCTTCGGGTCGTACACATATCGCATCAGTTGCGTGTCTCGAAACTATTACATGTATGAATATGACAGAATTATAACCGATTTCACTCCAGGAATCTCCATAATCGTTGTAAAC
>CDYQ01013600.1_pt1 | contig 25029 bp, 32 predicted proteins | sample 557451 | NCBI WGS metagenome assembly CDYQ01 (sample SAMEA3182059, study PRJEB8094) | gut metagenome | biome: human; feature: gut; material: Stool; isolation source: human stools | place: Canada | collected 2012-11-26
CTGTTTAATCCTGTTCATATATTATCACTTCCTGCAATATATTAAAATATTTTTACAATTTGTTCGGCTTGGATTTTTCTCCCGGCATTATCTGGTCTTCAATTACTTTTTATATTATCATACTCATTCCGTAACGTAAATGTCAACTGTTCATTTCTCTATTTTTTCCGTGAGTTTTTCCAGCATGGCGTTTAGTTCTTTCATGAGCTCAACAACATATTCTGCATCACGCATGTCACCGATATTACTGTTAAGCCTGTGTGCTATCTGATTGATGTTCACTCCGATTTTTCTGACCTGATAGTTAAGGTCTTTTAATTCCATGTCTACACGAACGTCTTTTTTTCCTGTCTGTGATAGCACAAGGTTCCTTATATAAGCAGACAGGTCCCATCTGCCTCCATATGTGAACCGTGTTTCAGTTTTTTTCATTTCATCAATAAGAGTGTACTCCTCCTGTGTCACCCTGAAGGTTATCTTGCGGTCTTTCATTTTCACTATCCTCTAATCCTGTCAGAAGCTGTATCTTCTCCCTGAAGCTTTCAATATTATCTGCATCAACTTCACCAAGCAGGTCTCTCACTATGTCTCCGATCAGTGAATCATTTTCGCGCTTCAGACGTTCCTCTTCTTTTTTCAGTTCATCTCTTAATCCCTTGATTTTTTCTTTGTATTTCTGTTCTGATTTCTTTTGCGCCTCTGTCGTTTTTGCAATCTCAAGCTGAAGTTTTTTTATTTTTTCGTTAATCATTTTTTCCTCCAATAAAAACGAACAGGCGGTGTTGAATCTGCCTGTCCGTTTCTTTTACAATTATATTCTACAACATGCAACTATTAATATCTACCACCACTTACTACCACCATTTTAAGTTGGCAGGTCAGGCAGGTCATCATTCATGTACTCTGCCTGTTTCTGGTATTCCCTGTGACGCCTGTACAGAGTGGCTTTTGAAACACCAAGTGACTCGGCAGCCTGTGTTACGGTCATGCCTGAGTCTATCATCCTGTAGACCTTTTCCATATCTATCCAGGTGCGGCTTTTCTTTTTTCCAAGATTCTTTCTTACTGTCATGTTATCCATCTGCACTTTCCTTCTTTCTCCTTAAGTGCTTTCGTTCCTCCTCCATCCTCCTGTATAGGGTGCGCGGTGATACCTTCAATCTTGACGCTATCTGCCTGTTGGGCAGTCCCTGTCTATACAGTATAAGATACTGATCCATGTCAATTTCTTTTCTTGGTCTGTGCGGATATTCCTTTTGTTTTTTTTCGTTCACAAAAACCACCTCCGGCTCACGATTTTTTTCCAGTCTGTTCATATTTTTTTACTTGATTTGCCCCTTGATTTTTTCTTGTCCGGCTGTTGAGGTAAACCTCTGTTTCTGTTATGTGTCAGCATTGTCTCACTGTGTTTCAGCATCATTTCACTGTCATATCACAGGTGTCTCTTTTATGTTTCAAATGCGTTGAAAATGTATTCCAAATGCGTATAATTACGTTTCTTTTTTATCTCACATGTTGCATATATGTCTCTCATTTGTTTCAAAATACGTCGTTTATATGCATTTTAAGTCATTTTTCGAGCCAAAACGCACTTTATTACATTCTCAACGTAGACTAATTATTTGCAAGATACGCATTCTGTCCGACAGAATGCATTTCTTGTCAAGGGCGCCGCCCCTGATACCCCGGTAAAATATTTTTTTATATCATGACATCACGCTTTTCATCCAGCCATTTAAAAAATCCTGACATGAAATATCAGCATCAGCTGAATAAAAATCGCTCCTGTACCTGTAGACTGATTCAATCAGGCTGCTCTGGACTGAAAGTATTTCTTTTTGCTCTTCAGTCAGTGTTCCAATGAATTCATAGAGTTCATTTTTTATCTGCTTTCTTACTTCAATTTCATCAGAGTGTGCAAAAATATTTTCCTTGCTTGTTGCCATCATTGAAAGAAAATATCTCTGAAATTCGTTTGCAATTTTTTCTTCTAACATCATATCTTTTCTCCTGTGGTTTACTGTCCGGCTGTTGCATCCTGTGTCTGCCCGGCCTGTGGCTGCGATGTGTCCTGTGTCTGTTCCGCCGACTGTCCTGCCGCTGCATCAGTGGTTTCCGGAAAGACCGCATTGGGATCATCTTCCGGTGAAACATCACGTACATCAGGTGCATTGTCCTGTTCAGTCTCCGTGTTACTGCCTGAGCCGTCAGCTTTGATTTTTTTCACTTTAAGATATCCGTCTTCATCAAAATAATATTCTGTATCCGCCTCAGTTTCTTTTATTTTTTCTGTTGCATTTTCTGTCCCTGCCGTGGTTTCCCTGACTTTATTTTTTTCTGCATTATGAGTATGTTTTATAAGCATGACACCCATTACGCATGCAGCTGACACGAGCAGGATAAAAAGCAGGATAAAAAGTGTCCTGCGGATTTTTTCATATGGATTTTTTCTCATTATCATCACTTCTTTCTTAGTGTAACCGGTGTGATGTATTCTTCAAGCTCGTCTGCATCAAATGCAAGCTCCTTGGTTTTTTTCTCATAGCCAAGTTCACTTATGAACCTTGTAATTGACATTCCATACCATTCCTTGAAGCCTAAAAATATAACCGGGAATGCAAGCGGTATTCCGAAATAACATCCGACATTCAGTGCTATGTTGAACTTGAAATATACAAGTGCTGTTACACCTGCAATGATTAAAAGTGCAGCCGCAACACACAGCACTTCTTTTAATGTATAACCGAACATGAATTCATTTTTATATTCAGTGTCGGGGTCCTTGTTGATTGGTATTGTCATAAAATTATTCCTCCCTAAAAAATCCAGCGTGCCGGATTCCGGTACGCTGTCAGTTATTTTCCTGTCCTGCCGCATCAGCCGCTGTATCATCCTGCGGATACTGCGGAGTTCCATAGCCAGCTATCTTTGAATATGTGATTGAATATGTATGCTCTTTTACATGGCTTCCTTTATGGTAAGGTGTGGTGCTGCTTCTTCCGCTGTTGCCTTCTATTGTTGTAAGCTTTTTTGTTTCAGGATTATATCCTGTCACAATTCCTGTATGGCTCATTCCGTTTCCGAAAATAATAATGTCACCTGCCTTTGGCACATATCCGCTTGCTGCATCATGATACAGGTTATTGTTAATATACCACTGCTTTGAAGCTGCGACACTTGCAGTCTTTGGCATGATACCCTTTTCAATAAAGCCACACTTGTCTGCACAGTATGACACGAACATGGCACACCAGTTCGCATCCATCCCATACCAGTTTTTGTACCTGTATCCTCCGACTGTCTTGTCCGCATCATTAAGTTCATTCTGTGCTGCCTCTACTATCTGTGTGCAGACAGTTCCATTGTTATCACCCTGTCCTCCTGATGCATCGACAGCTGCCTGCATTATTACCGTCAGGCTTGTAAGCATAACTGTAATACATATTATGGCTGCCATGAGAAGCATAATTAAATTGTTATTTTCTCCTGCCTGCGAAACACTGTAATCACTGACAGCCGCTGCAGTCTCATGTTTTGCCTGCTGTGTCTGTTCAGCCTGTGTCTGTGCTGTCTGCTGTTGCATTTTCTGTGAAACCTTTACTGCAGCCTGTGCAGCATTTTTTGCTGTATCAACAGCAGCTGTCACCGCAGCTGTCACCCCAAATGTTGCTGTACCGGTCAACGCTCCTGACGTTGTTCTTACAGCCGTACCGGCAGACTTTGCTGCAGTGCCGGCGGCTGTCTGCACATTCTTATTTACCATGGTCTTTGATTTAACAGTCAATATATTTTCTTTTTCTGTTTTATTTCCACGGAGATTCCTGTTTCTTTTAATGATATCAGATGACCACTGTTTCTTAGACAGTTCCTTCTGGTACATTTTGTTATATCTTTTCTTCTGACGTCTGCTCAGGGTGCCATATAATGCTCTGCTCTCTTCTGCCAAAACGTTCTGAAGCTCAGGCATTTTTTCTTCTGAAGCATTATTATTTCTGTCTTCTTCATCATACCTGCCGTTAAACTGTACATCAAAATTTTTTACAGCATTCCCTGTTTTTTTCGCGGCCGATGCAGTAAATCCGCTCACATGTCTTATGACTGTTCCACCTGTTTTTATTGTACGCTCCGTGGTTCTTATTTTTGATTCCTGTGCCGTTATTACACGCATGTCATTTCCCCCGGTTTAAATCACAGATAAAAAGTTTCCTTTGAAATGTCAGCCTCTTCCTGTTTCTTTTTCTTTTCTGCCTGCTTATGGAAATTTGTATCAAATGATGCAAACAGCGGATTGCTCTCACTCATTCTCGCATCCATCAGATATACATTTCCACGCCATACAAGCACTCCGCAGCCTTCAGTATTTTCTTCAAGTGCCTTAAACTCTGTTGGTGAGAATTCCTGAATCTTGGCAAGATTTGCTGCATCAAGCCCACCCTGGTCAAAGAACACCTTGAACGGACAGTTTGAGAACATGTCTCTCAGCGATGGATTTTCAAGCACGTGTGTAATATTCTGGGCAGCAAGCGTAACTATGGCTCCAACCTTACGGTATGTCTCAATTGCATACAGAAGCTGTGCTGCCGTTGTTTCTTTCTCACACAGCACCTGCGCCTCATCCACAATCAGGTGGAGTGCCTGCTTTGTTTCCTGGTTTGTATCAATTCTCATTGAGAGAAAATGCATTATTGTCAGCATGCACGGCTCCCATATCTCCTGGTCAATATTTTTAAGACCGAAGCCTATAAGCCTGCTGTTCATGTCAAGGTTTGTTTCATGTGCAAACATGTCGTATACACCTGTGGTGTAATCCTCAAGTGAGTCGACTATCTCCATAATTATTCTCTTGTCTTCAGTAAACTCAGCAGTATCAATCTGTGCTTTAATTTTTTCCCTGAGCAGCGGCAGAGTCGGGTATTTTTTCTTCTTTGCATGTTTTGAGGTCTCGTTAAAATATTCCTCATACATAGTCCTTACTGCACGTCCGACATAGTTCATGTGAATTCTGGTTACAACAATATTTGTCATGATTGAGGCACAGAATGAATTAGAAAAGTTTGTCATCCTTGCAATAAATTTATTCCGGACATTGCTGTCTCCATTCTCCACATAGTCAGGAATCTCATACGGATTCATATAAATTTTGCTCTGAGGTGTAAAATCAAAATACATTCCGCCTCTCAATGAGCGTATGAATTCCATCTGTTCATTATTCGGGTCAAGTATAATCACATCATCATCTGTAAACAGCAGAGGCTGTGCTATCTCTGTTTCCTTAATGAAAAATGATTTGCCGCTTCCAGTATGTCCTACCATAAAGCCATGAGGTGCAGGAAGAAGTTTTCTGTTACCGTATATGAGATGCTTTGTCGTTTTATTGAGTCCGTATACGATTCCGTTGCTGTCATGCACATCTCCTGCATAGAACGGCTGGAAAGCTATAGCTGACGAGGTATATAAAAACCTCATATGATTTACCTGACGTCCACCTATCGGAAGGACAGTGTTTAATGCCTTAAGCTGCCTGTGGTAATATGGTTCAAGCTCATAAGAGCTTCCCTTTGCCTTCTGTTTTAAAATATCCACCCTCTGTGTCAGCTCCTCAAGTGAATCTGCATACACCAGCACCAGAAGCCCGAGAAAAACTCCCTCCTCATCATTCTCATCAAGCTGATCCATGTCATCTTCCAGGCTCGTCTTCTTTTTGGTCAGGCTGTAGCTTGTAGTTGCTCCAAACTGCTTATTATTGTAATTTCTTGTACGCTCCTGGGCTATTACCCTTTCGTTATTTGCATGCGCATTTTCGAGTCTGTCATGAATTACATTCTTTGGAACACGCTGCATGTCTATCGTAATGTATGTCGGAAAAAGTACATCACTTAAGCTGTGTATTACCTTGTCCTCTGAAAGAGACTGCCCAAATGCGGTTCCCACAAGCACTGATACGTATTGTTTATTATTTATAACCATATAGTCGGTATCTGACTGTATCGATGCCGGAAGTATCTGGTTTTTCCATCCGCTGTCATCTGGTGATATTCTTGCCGGAGGAAGGCACTCTTCCCCTGCCCGTAACATCCTCGACAGCAGCACCATTCTCTCTTCTGCAGACATTTTGTATATCCTGCTTCTTAAGTTACGGAAAATGTTTGACAGTGTAGTGTCAATCGTTGCAAAGTATGCCTCAGCTTCTTCCAGAGTATGCGCACGGCATGTCACAGTAAGAATCATTGTCTTTCTGATGTCTCTCGTTCCTTCATCTATCTTCTGGTTAATCCACTTTCCTATTCCTTTTTCTACCACAGGATATTCCTGTCCGTTAATCGGATTGAATATCTCATTCACAAATGAATCCAGGTCTCTCTGTTCGTTTGCAAGTGTAATCTTAAAAGGTCCATCCAGAGATTTAAGCAGTGTCATTATCTCCAGCAGTGTGCTGTCCTTTTTAGAGGTATCTTTATTTACATAATTGATATCCTCGAACACATAGCTCTGATCATACATTGCTTCACCTGTCATTGGCTCAATCTTAAAGTTGCCGTTTTCGTATGCCCTGTCAATGCACAGCCACTCCTTGACGCTCCGCGGCACCTTTACTACAGGCACGCTTAATGCTCTTCCCTTTTCAAATTCACTATTTGCATCTAATTTTGCCATTATGTTTCCTTTCCTTTAAATCCCAAAAGTCTGTTTCAGGAATAAGTCTGCACCTTTTACTCCTGCAGCTGTCAGCATCATCATGAACATATTTTCAATGCATCCAGTCGGCAGGATTATGTCAGTAAGAATGTTGTCTCCCAAGAAATCATGCAGGTTCAGCTTCGAGACCAGTACCACAAACATCACTATGACAACTATTGAAAATGATTTACTGAGTAATGTTTTAATCCATGCTCCTGCAGCATTCTGTATTCCCGGTCCTCCGGGAATACACGAAACCGCAAGTGGTCCCGTTGCTGCAAGCATGTATAACTGTATAGTTCTGCCAACCATTGTGATAAATATGGTAGCTGCACATACAATCGCTATTACCAGGAAGATTATGCCAATAACCATCAGTACCATAAGCTGTACTTCATTGACCGATGAATCTTCCAGTCCTCTAAAATCACTTTCACCTATTATAACCCCTCCGGTTACTTTGGTTACTGAAAATACCCATTTGCTGAACCATAGTACCGAATTTATTGCAAGATTGCCGAGCAGTACCTTAATCAGCACATTGACTCCGGTTTCAATTGTCATGCTCTCCCTAAGGTTTCCAACCTGCCTGCATATGCCTATGTAAAAGAAAAGATTCAGCATTGTGGCTGCTATTGCCTGAAAGAACGGAAAAAGAGTACCACTGACATATGCCCATGCTGTAGACGATGCACCTTGAGGTGTATTTAAACCAAAACCAAGGCTGAATCCCAACATATAATTGTATAGCTTAACTCCAATAGTATATAAAGGTGCAAGGCCGCTTGTAATCCAGTCCATTAAACCACTCCTTTACATTATTGCTACCAGTATCTGCGGTGCCATTGCCATTACAAAACCGCCTCCAATACGTTTGAATGCGTTTGCCTGCATTGTACCCTCAGACCCCTGAAAGGCAATGCCCCACTCTGCAATTCCCCAGAGTGTAATTATTGAACCGATGGATGAAACAATTCCACCTACAAGATTCTGCAGCGATGTGAATTTTGCTGTTACAACATTTGCTGCATCCGCTGCGTATACCGGTGACACTTCACCTGCCATGATTACTGTAGTAATAAGCAGTGCAAGCATAACCTGGAAGAAACGTACCGCATCCACGTTCTGTATTCTGTACTTTACCATTTTTATATGCCTCCCTATTTTTTCTTTTTTGCAAGTGCCACAATGCCTACTCCGATAAAGCTCAGCAGGAGCCATGAACCGAAGAATATCATTCCCATAAACTGTGCCATATCCGGCTTAAATTTAGCAAGCAGCGCCGTCAGCAATAATGCAAGCATAAATGCTGCTACAAATGTAACAATGAAACCAACTGGTATTTTCTTCTTTCTGTGCATAATAATTTTCTCCTTTTAAAAAACGCAGAGCCTCACAGCCCTGCGTTAATCATTGTTTGTAGGTAATTGGGTAACCCCCTAGTGTTTCTTCTTTGATACTGCTTTCTTCCTGAAGAATGAACAGATAACTGCCATTACTCCTGCTATTCCTGCAAGCACATACATAACCACTGACATGTAATCACCGGTCTTTGGCTTTGGCGGAGCAATCATTGTAATGGTCTGGGCTGCATCGTTGATGTCATTGTGTGATGCAATGGCATAAGCGCCATCTGCAGTCACAACATCAAGCTGCTCAAATACTACAAGCTGCTTTCCTGTCATGCCTTTTCCATTGAATCTGAATGTCACGTCAACTACGCCCTCGGTGCCTGCCGCTGTAAACTCAGTTACTGCAGTTACTTCCTTTCCGTCAATCACAAGTGCTTTTCCTGTAGCCTTGTCCATGAGCTTTCCTGTCACTCTGTAGGTCTGTCCCTGTACCAGATTCTGGTACGCTACTGAATCTACAATAGTAACGCTGCTGTCAGCTGTTGAGCTGTGATCCTTTCGCTCACCATCGATGGCCGTTGTTCCAATCTTCGGAACATAAAGTGTCTGTGCCTCATCTGTGATATCGGCATGTGTCGCTATGAGATTATTCTCATAGTAGACATCCTCAAACATAACAATTGTTCTTCCTGCAAGAAGGCTCGCATCAAATGTAAATACCACATCCACTTTGCCTGTTGCTTCCTTCGCAACAAACTCTGCCTCTGCCGTAACATTGTTTCCGTTTGCAATAACCGGTGCTCCGTTTGACTTGTCTACTGCAGTTCCGACTACCTTATACTTCTTTCCTGGTACCAGATTCCGGTACGATACAGTATCGACTATCTTTGCACTCTTCTCAGCATAAAACATGCTGGTGCCTGACTTTGCATCCTTTGCTGTGGTCTTAATTTGTGGCACGCAGATGGTCTGGTTCTCATCACTGTAATCTTCATGTACCGCAATGAGCACCTCTTTAACTTCACTGTTGTCGGCTGGATTGTTATTTTCATTATCTACCTCGACCTTGTTTGATGTGTTATCTGTTTTCTGTGTGTTTTCTGACTCAGATGCCTTCTGTGTATCATCAGGTGTCTTGTCCTTGCTTGATGTATCATCAGGGTTTGCATCAGCATTATCCGCATTTTTCACGAGATAAAGCTTCTCAAACAGCACCATTGTCTTTCCGGCAAATTCCTTTGCACTGAATGTAAACTCAACATCCACAGTGCCGTCTGCTGTTTCAGGTGTGAATTCAGCCTCGGCTGTGATATCCCTGCCGCCATTCTGCAATGGTTTTTTGCTGTCCTTATCCATTACTGTTCCTGCTACCCTGTATGTAAGGCCCGGGATAAGGTTTTTATATGTTACTGTATCTTTTACTTTTACATCATCCCCTGCATTTGACAGATGAATGCCTGTCACCTCATCAAGAGCCTCTGTTGCAATGGCTGGCACGTAAATGGTCTGTGCCTCGTCATTTATGTCAGCATGTACTCCTACAAGCCTGTTCTCATAACGGATTTCCTCAAACATTACAATGGTCTTTCCGGCTAAATTACTTCCGTCAAAGATGAAATCAACATCCACTTTTCCGTCTGCTGTCTCAGGTGTTATCTCAGCTTCTGAAGTTACTGCTTTTCCGTCTGCATCCTTAATCACCTTTCCGGTTTTCTTATCCACCGCTGTTCCTGTGACCTTATATGTCTTTCCAGGAATGAGATTTGTGTACTCGACAGTATCCGTGATTTTGATATCCTTCTCAGCATATGTGAGCTTCGTCTCTGTCTTTGTGTCTGTTGCTGCTGTCTTTACTGATGGAACATAGATAATCTGTGCTTCATCAGAAATATCAGCATGCACGCCAACGAGCTTATTGTTGTAGTAGATGTTTTCATACATTACTACAGTCTTTCCTGCAAGTGTGCTTCCGTCAAATACAAACTCAACATCGACTGTACCATTTGCTTTTTCTGCCTTAAATGATGCCTTTGCGGTTACATCCTTTCCTGCATCGTCCTTTAATGGCTCGCCTGTTTTCTTGTCTATTGCAGTTCCTGTGACTGTGTATTTCTCACCCGGTACCAGATTCCGGTACGCTACTGTATCCGTAATATGAATGTCCTTCTCTGCAAGTGTGAGCTTTGTTGCAGTCTTTTTGTCAATGGCTGTTGTCTTTACTGATGGAATATAGATTGTCTGTCCCTTGTCATTGATATCCTCATGGGCTGCAATCTCTGCCTTTCCATAGAACATCTTTTCAAATACAACCACTGTTGTATCATCAAGACCCTTTGTGTTGAAATGAAAATCTACTGTTGTCTCTCCGTCAGCTGTATCCGGTGTGAAATCGGCTGATGATGTAACGCTATTGCCGTTTACTGTCACAGCCTTGCCGGTACGCTGATCCATGAGTGTTCCGGAAATGGTGTATGTCTTGCCCGGTACCAGATTCCGGTACGCTACTGTATCAGTAAGAGTCACATCACTGCCTGCCAGTGACATGTGCGAGTCAGTGTCCTTATCCTTAACACTTGTAAAAATGAGTGGAATGTGGACTGTCTGTGCCTCATCATCGATGTCTGCATGTACTGCAATAAGCTTGTCCGTGTAGTAGACATTCTCGAAGAATACCACTGAACGTCCGGCCATGGCTGTTCCGTCAAATGTAAACTTCACATCCACACTGCCGTCTGCTGAAGCTGCTGTAAACTTAGCTGTCGATACAAGCTCGTTTCCGTCTGCGTCTGTAAGAGGCTCTCCTGTTTCCTTGTCTACGGCTGTTCCCCTGACTGTGTACTCCTTGCCCGGTACCAGATTCCGGTACGCTACTGTATCTGTGACAGAGACTTCCTTCTTTGCCTCGCTCACGTTAATCTTTGAGCTGTCATCTGTTGCAGTAGTCTGTGCTGCTGGAATGTGGATTGTCTGGCCCTCATCATTAATGTCCTTATGCTCTGCAACCTCCACATCCTCAAGTGTAAGTGTCTCATATACTACAAAGCTCTTTCCTGCAAGTCCTGTTGTATCGAACTCAAACTTGAGCTTCTTTGTGCCCGATGCACGTCCTGCCGTGAAAGCCATCTCCTGTGTGACAGGCTCTCCGTCAACAAGCAGCTCTTTTCCTGTTTCTTTGTCCATAAGCACACCGCTTAACGTGTATGTCTCACCCTTTAAGAGGTTAGTGTATGTAACTGTATCGGTTATAACAGCCCTGCTGTCTGCAAGTGTAAGGTGATCAGCTGTCTCACTGTCTGTGGCAGTGGTGTGGATTTCAGGGAAATAAATAGTCTGGTCTTTATTCTCCATATCCTCCTCTGTGGCTGCCACGTAATCGCCATATGTGAGCTTCTCGCATACAACTACTGTCTTTCCGCCAAGTGCAGATGAATCAAAGTTAAAGTGCATGTCGAGCACCTTCTTTGTTCCGTCAGATGTAAATGTCTGTGAAGCTGTCACCGGATTTCCGTTTACCATGACTGCTTCACCTGTGTCCTTGTCCATGAGTGTGCCGGTAATTGTGTAATCCCTGCCTGCCATGGTGTCCGTGATTGTTACTTTGTCAATGATGTCTGTATCTGCCGATGGCTTGATAATCTGGTACTGTGTCTTTGCATCAGATGCCTGTGTTGTGATAACAGGTGTTGGCTCTGAATGGTTCTCGATTGTACCTATATCAACTGTAACCTTGTCTCTTCTGATAGAGAACTCGCCCTTATAGAGGATTTTTCCCCTGTTGTTGTCACAGGAAAGCTCCTCAAGTGTGTAATCACCATAAGGCATTGCTCCAACCGAGTCATCGACCTTTGCACTGCCATCTGCGGAAGAAAACCACAGTCCGTCATACGCACCGCCGCCGTTTGTGTTCTTTGAGTGTGCATTCCAGCTGCTCTCTGAGCTGAAATAACCGTTCTCATCAGTTTTGATGATGTGGCTCTCTCCGGTGCCTTTGCATGTAACCCTGAATGGAATGTCGCTCATTCTGTTCTGATTGTCTGTGTCAATCTTAGTAAGCTTGAAATCACCACGCTTGATTTTGTCGCTTACCTTAAAGGTGTTGCCGCCTTTTAACTGGGCAAGATTGCCGTTCTGTGTAATCTGTGCTACATATTTGCCTGTAATCTTCTCACCTACTCCGCCTACCTGAAGATATGCTCCATCAAGATTGTATCCTTCCGGTGCCTTTGTTTCTTCGATTGAGATTGTGCCGAGTGGTAATACAGGTGCCCCTTTTGCATTTGTATAAAAATCATCACCTGCTATTTTATAGTTAGTATTTAATACTGCCATATAATTACCACCTGCAGTCTTTAGCGTCTTTATAACCCAAGTACGTGTGGCATTTGCCGGAAGATTTCCTGCATTGTAATAGCCTGCATAATATTTAACAGTAAACTCAGCATTCTCAAGACTCGCTCCGCCCTGTACCTTGTCACCGGTCTCACTGTCTACCTTGTTGATGCTTATTCTTACAGGATCGTTTGTAGGTATATCTGATACGCTTAGCGCTGTATTCTGTCCGTCTGTTACAGTAAATGACTGTACCGAACTATCAAGTGCATATCCTGCCGGAGCTGTAAGCTCCTTGTAGTAGTATGTTCCGGCATTCAGTGAAACAGCAGCTGCATTGCCGCCTGCATCCGTTGTCAGTGTAGTAACCTGAGCTGTACATCCTGCATCAGAATAGATTCCGTATACAGCCCCTGCAAGTGAATAACATGAGTTTCCTGATGTGATTCCTGTGTCAGCTGACGTCTTGCTTAATGAAACTGTACCTGTCGGTGTGTACTCATAACCAAGAATGTTCTGTGTCGCACTTCCTGTGGAAAGTATATATACCTTAAATGATGCAGGTGCTGCCGACCAGCAGAGGATTGGTAATGTAGCCTGCCCATTTACCAGATCACCATTGGCATTATATCCAAGTACGTTCTGGTATACCCAGTTCTTAAATGAACTGTTACATCCATGCATAGAACCTACTTCATCGTATGACACCAAAAAAGACAACATTATGTGACTTAATGCAATGTACTTGTCGTCATCCATTGCGCTGCCGTCATACCATGTAGATGGGAAATAGCTTGCATTAAAGCCCGGTGCTCCCCAGCAGTAATACGCAAGATTGCGACTCTGTACTGCCTGCGTTTCGTCTCCGGCATTGCTTACATAATTCTCTACATCATAGTGCTTTTCATATGTTCCGGACTGCGGAGTCTTTTTAGACGGCTGTACACAATAAGCATAATTGCCACCTGCATACATCTTGCGTGTTTCGTATCCGGCATACTTGACAGATTCACTTGATACCGTCAGTTCGACCGTATCACCGGCCGCCTTGACCGGCACTGTTCCCATACCGGTTGTGATGATTGTTGGCACAGATAAAATAACTGCCATGGCCAGTGCCAACACTCTTTTAAGTTTTTTCATGCTTATTTTCTCCTTTATTTTGTGCATTAAAAAAGGACCGGCCGTTATGGTCAATCCCTGTACTCTAATGCTTATGGAGGCGCCCGCTGCATGATGTTTGGACGTGATATAAGTTTTTTCATCCTGCCCTCCTGTTAAGCTGTGTTAAATTTTTGGCTTACAATTTGTAACAAAAAAGGAACTGCACGAGACCTCTGTACAATTCCTTTATCATCAATTATATATTACACTACCATGAAAAAGATATCTACTACCACTTACTACCACCCTATTTTGTGGCACCGCATCCGCTGCACTTCTCGCCATACACATACTCTGTATATGCCGGCTTGTCCACTACCCATACTTGGGTTGTTTCTGCATCGTGATGAATTGTTCCTACCTGCACTCTAACATTAGAATAACTTCCATCACAAATATCCCCATGATTGGCGATTGCTTCACCACCATCCAATCCATCACCTAAATCAGCACCACACTTATTACAAACATCATGCCAGTCATACTGTGGCTCATCATATGCAGCCTTCACCACCTTTGTCTCATAATGTCCCTCTTCCTTGTGCTGAATGGTATTGACCACATACTTTACCCATTTATGGGTACACTCCGATTTGCCCTGTGATGTGGTATTTGATGCTGCAGTACTGCTGTCAGCTGCCTTATTTGTTTTGGTGCCTGCATTTGATGCACCTGTACTCTGTGTGCTGTTGTGCTTTACGGCTGTTGAGGTACTATTCTTTGTACTGCTCTTACTGTCTGAACTGTTCTTCTTTACAGTACTGTCAGCGTTTTTACTGTCAGCAGACGAAGATGCAGTAGTATCTGACGTATCTGATTTTGATGTACCGGAACCAGATACCTTTTCATCGTCCTTTACTGTTGCAGCCGTTTCTTCAGACTGTGTATCCCCTGCAGTTTCAGATGTACTTTCCGTGCTGTTTTGCGTATCGGATACTGTTGCTTCCTGTGTATCTGATTGTATATTGCTGCTCTTACTTCCGGCTGTTCCGCACGAAGCTGCCGAAAATACAACCGTTATCGCAAGTATTGCTGTTATGATTTTTCTCTTCATGCTGTTACCTTCCTTTCTATAAACGTGGGGCTTTTACTGCCTTCTGCGGCTTTTTTACAAGTGTTGTGCCCTGTAAGCAGTTATCCGCTATCCATTCCTTAAGTTTTACGTTATCGTTGCTCTCATAATAATCAACAAGCATCTGCTTAAATGCACCATCATATTTGACCGGGACATTGAATATGCCTCTGCCGTTTTCTATAAGTATCTTATTGGCTGCAAACGAACCGACTCTCTTATTTCCGTCCTTAAACATCTGTGTACGCATAATGTAAAGACCGATAGACAAAGCTCTGTCCGTAATGCACTCTATCCTGTTTAGTTCCTGCAGATCCCGGTATATTGTTTCTACATCCGGTATCTCCGGTCTCCAGTCTGTGCCTGATATCATGACATCATCAACACGGAGCTTTCCAAGATACTGGTAAGGCACGTCAAATCTGGCTGTCAGTTCATGTATTGATTCAAGAAACACCAAATCTACAGGTTCATCCAGATGATCAAACAGATAATGCCATCCGTCCCTGAGGCAGCATACCTTGCTCATGTCGGTCGGTGTTACTTTATCTACATTTACATTATTAAGAATATCCTGTGTCTCTGCAAAGGTCACTCCTATTCCCTCAAGATTTGCCTGCTTATAGATTGAGTCTACGAGCACTCTCTTTGCACAGAATATATTTTCTTCTTTTGTCATGTTGTATATGTCTTTAATTTCTTTCATCATTTTACCTCTTTTACTGGTTATTAGTGCTTTTATCAGTGAAGTCGAAATACAGTTCATCATCTTCACTTTCAGTATTACCTCCCCAGTGATAACCTCTGTCAAAGGCTTCTTTAAAGATTTTCTGCTGGTCCTCCTGTATTATCTTTGCAGCCTCCTGTCTCATGTGCCATTTAACAACCGGTATAACTATCACAAGTGCTAATCCGATAACTAATGCTGTTGCCTTGATAATCTTATAAAATCTGCCATTATTCCCCATCTTCATCCCTTTTTGCCTCCAGTCTTTTTAATTCTACCATATATGCAAGCATTCTTTTAGTATATACAGGACACTCACGGTCACCGGATATCCAGTGCCTTAAGGTTCCCATTGGAATACCAAATGTCTCCGAAAATTCTTTCTGTGTCATTCCCAGGGATTTTATCAGTTCCTTGAAGGATACTTTTTCTTCCTGTGCAGACATAACACTCATTTCCCGGTCTGAATATATCATCCAGTCAGTCTTTTCATTTCCCATATATATCCTCCCTTCACTTATAAAGTAATCCAATGGGGTGTTTTTGTCAAGTAAAAACGTCCCATTGGATTGTTTTTGTGGGAGTTGCACAATAAATTGATGTTCTTTAACCGTGATCACAAAGTTATATTTGTGCAATATTTATCTTTTTTCACAATTATATAATACCACTTAATAAATATGCTATCTACCTCCACTTACTACCGGTCTTTTGTCGGCCGGAATATCTCTAAACTCCCATAAATGAGACTTTTACGATGATTTTGTAACTTTTAATGCACATCTGCCAAGGAAATAACTCTTACAATTTTATTTAACGTAATTTTGCAAAATCCATATTTATCTATGTAATTCTATAGAAATATTTCATTAAAGCCAAAAATGGAGAAAAAAAATCATACTCTCTATGAACAGGAAAGGAAGGTATTCAAAATGATTAACTCAATAATAAAACTTCTGGTCAAATTAACAGCAAACTTTTTGCTTCGCTATCTTGTCAAAAAATACATGTCTCGTATTGTCTGGCCGCATATGAACATTCTGTTAACATACCGGAATAAACACGTACATATCATCATTTACATTTTTTCTTAGCACTAGTGTACTGGCATATTGATATTTAGTTAAATATGCCAGTACACTAGGCTCAGATATTGAAAGACTGTAATGCAGGTACTGGCTGCATTGTCTATTAAGGCTTGTCTTTTCCCTTTTAATTTTTCTTTTTCATTAATGGGACTTGTAATAGTTTCAGCCGGCTATACGATAACATGCATCATTTAATCCGGAGCGCAGCTCCCGCAAGTCCCATATATGGGAAAAGATAAGAATTAATTCCAGTAAAAGAAAAGGTAAGATATAAGAATGTATATAAAAGCGTTTAAATATATGCCATTTATGCCTTAAACACTGCATTTGAGCTTACCGGATGCCGGCATTCTTTTGGACTGGTATATGCCATATATATCTGCATTTATGGACTGGTTTTCCGGCATATGACATATATGTCACTTTTTTTAGACTGCTTTAAAAATATATCCGTATTTTTGGACTGAAATGTGCAGGGCTGCCGTGCCATGCATGTCATCCGGTCTTTCCGGAAATGTTTTTATTCATTTTTGAAGTATTTTTTGGATTTTACGCGTTTTGAAATGCAAATGTGCATGTTTTTGTGAACGTTTACCAGGCCTGCGTCGTCCGACCCAGGCTGTTTTCCATTTATATTGTTGAATTGAGAAGCAGGCTCTCCAGCTCTCCATAATCATTGTCACGCTGGCTGAAGTTGTTGAATCTGTTCTTCTTTGATTTGCTGTTTGATTTCACTGACTGTGTTTCCGGCACATCCTTTAAGCCTTCCAGAATGGCTTTTAAATGATGATGTACTATCGGTGCAGACAGAGACCTGTCTCTCCACTTATGTCCGCTTATACTGTTATGTATTGCTGCTGAAAGGTATGTTTTTACATCGGCATGTTTTTTTGCAAAGGCTGAAGCGTACTGATACATAAGAAAAACTGTATCATCAAAGCCTGTTTGGTCATACTTGATGTTATCTCTGTTTAAATCCATTCTGACTGACTGCTCATTATACATGTCCTGGTCATATCTGTGGCCTTCCTGTCCTTTAGCGGGCTTTTTAAAACATATCCTTGATGTAATGCGGTAAAAACCATCCTTGATTCCTATGCTGAAAAATCCGCATACCTTGGACAGTGAATGTATATAGCCTCTGACTGTTCTGTCAGTTACCCCAAGCGTTTTATCCCAGGCTTCATAAAATGCCCTGACGCCATGCTTGTAGCCTTTTCCTGTCTCAAAGCTTCTCTTCCTAAATTCAAGGGCCAGATACTTCTCTTTTGCTTTCAAAGCCTTGAACTCTCCTGAACGGAACACCGGGCTTGCCAGGTCAACATATCCCTCATTCCGGTATGTAACCTCGCTGCTTCCCTTCCATGGATATGCGTTATCGTTTACCGTAATGTCATAATCACTTGTAGTGCCTGCGTCATTCTGGTTGCGTCTGAAAGTCACAATTCCCTTATCAGCAAGTCCATACAGCGCATTATAGAAAGACTGCTTACATCTGTCATACTCATCGCAGTAGTCTTTGTAGTATGCCCCATACATGGTTCCACTGGTCTCATCAGAATGCTGCACTGCCCAAACCAGCAGATCCATTTCACTGTTGCTCACGTTATGAAGTTTTTCAAGTATTCTGTACTTAAGCTTCATCTGTTCCTCTTTGTTACTTCATTTTCTAACTGTTTTTTATGATTCCATTCAGACCTTTTAAGTCTTTCATTATCTGTTACGATTCTTATGTTATTTACGGCATCAGGATATTTTTTGAGCTGTGTACATACCTGCACCCATTCAGTCCATATCCAGTTAGGTATCACTCTTACATTCACTTCTTTTTCTCCTCTGATAGCTGATGTATCCATTTAAGTTGCTCTGCATCATCCCTCTCATGGTCCGTGGAATTTGCCATGCCGCATAACATCATTGTAGTGACAACAAATATACCTAAAACAATAAAACTCACAATTATATATTGCATTACTCGTCTCCTCCCTTACATGCCGCACAGCTCATCACAGTTTTTACTGTAATTCCAGTCTTCCGACTCATCATCAAACCAGTGGAACGAGCATCCTAATCTGCCATCTACATCCACTGCTCCGTAAAACATGCATCCGCTGCATAGTCCTTCTGCTTCATAATCCTGTAATGTTAATTTCTCAGTATTATATCCGTCCATATTACTGCTCCTTATGCTAATATTATTTTAGTTTATACATTTAACCCCATCTCACAAAATGGGATTTAAACAGTCTGTCTGAAAGAACTAATTTTATTCTGCTGTCTGTCAGTGTTGTCCTTTCTCTTCCGCTTTCAACTGCATACCATAATGTTCCCTTATGCACAAGCATGCTCCCACACCCACTGTACGCAGGCGGCTTTATCTCAAAAGTCTTTGTGCATTCATACATTTTCATGCTCCCACCTTCCTTCTAACGTAATTTTAATTTCCTGCCTGCTTTAATATTGACACTCTTGAGCAATCCCTTTAATGGCCTATATTTACACAAATGTGAGTATATATAGTGTGAAAGTTTTTCTATATCATTTTTGGCTGCAAGCTGCTCTATGATATCAGACACATCATCATAACAGCTTGCATAGCCGTCTGACTTCATGTCGTCTGCCATTCCACATTTCCTCACAAATGCATCAAACCTTTTCTGCAGTTCTTTTTTCAGTTTTTTTTCATTAATCATGTCACTTTTCCCTTTCCTGCTGGTTGTTTTTTTCTTTATGCACCATGAATATACTCATTCCAAGTCCTACTACTGCTATAATTACAACTATCATTAATTCATATGATTTAGTTAAAAGCATTGTCAACAGCGGCAGAAAAAGCTCCATAAACAATGAAAAAAATAAGTCTTCAAAATCTATGCGTTTTGTTATTACTCCAACAACAAAACTAATAAGAAATATTGAAATTGCTATTGTTCCTGATAGTGCAAATACAGACATATTTATTGCATTATACCCTATATGATATGTAAAATCTGAAGCACAGATAAAAGCTGTCCCTATAAGCAGATACTTATTTTCCAGTTTTTTTGGTACCTGTGACATGAACACATAAGCGATCTCAATTATCGTTGCCAAATAAAATATCACTTCTCTCATTCAAAATCTCCTCTCCTCATCATCCGGTACAACGTGGCTTTTGATGGATACTGTTCATCTGTCTTTATCCCTGATTTCTTAAGCTCATCCAATGCAGTCTGTGGACTGACACATTCATCAATGAGTTTCTGCCTTAAGAATTTATACATTTCGCCATTTTTATCGAATATTCTTTCCTTGCGGCCCCTGTTATTCATTGATATTTCATACTGCTTCTGCGCATATTGGGCATCATAAACACCATCCTCATTTGTTCCACGTCGTATTTCCCGGTATATCGTTGAATACTCAAACTTCATCCTTTCTGCAACTTCCATAATTGTAATGCTTTTATTATTTTTAAGCATTTCCTGTATCTGACAGCGGTTTTCATAGGTTACTGTATTATATTTCCTGCTTATGTACATGTTTTACCTCCTTCTCATTCCCGGTACCGGAATCCGGTACCTCAAGAAAATCCATCATGTCAATCTGTCCTTCAATGCTGTCTGACGGCACTCTTCCTGCAGGAGCCCGGTTCTGTGGTTTATGAATTTTTCCGGAACTTCCTGTTATTAGCTCCCCAACAGACAGGGGGCTCTTTGTGTATTCTATAATCAGATGCAGCGCCTTTTTCCTGTAACGCTCAAATGTGGTCGGTGACATGTCAAACTGTATTCTTACGTTCTCATACAAATCATTTTCAACATATAACTGACTCAGCAGCGTATAATAAGGGTCGTCCAGCGCCAGATAACAGGCCCATACACGATTAACCATATCCTCCTGATTCGACAGCTCTGTGAGCATCGTTAAAAGCTCTTTACGTCGTATTTCCCTGTCTTTTTCAAGTTTAATTATAAGGTCAGACAGGTCTTTCTTTTTTCCACCTTTAGGGCCGGGCAACAGGCTGTTATGTGCAGCTGAGATGCTTTTTTCAGCTATAAGCTCATCCATAAACACCCCCATGTCACTCCGGCTTACCTCGCGGAAAAGAAGAACCATCTTTTTATTAATGTCATTAAGCATTTTTTCGCGGTTAGACAGTATTTTTTTAATTCTGTCTTCTGTAATTATTACACTCATTTATTCACCCTTTTTCCATATGCGCGGCAGATATAAAAATCTGCCGCAAAGGTTTTATGATGGCTGCCATTTCTGGCAGCAAAGATACTTTCTTCATTTGATGCCACGCACAGCCGTGCCGGTTATGGCACGGCCTGCGGAAAGTACCATTATTCTTCCATATCTTCAGTATTCCCAACATCCGGACCTTCTCCGTACTCTCTTGCACATCTTTTTGAATCAGGATAGAGATACATACATGCTCCTCCCGATATCGAACATTCAAATCCGTGATATTCATCTGTTTTTATTGCACACAAACATCCCATATTATTTTTCCTCCTTAGCCAATTTTTCTAATCCCTTCACTATATACTCCTGCCTTCTTAAAACTTTAACCGGAACATCTGCACCGGCCTCTGCACGCTGTCTAATCATTTTAAGCCGCTCTCTTTGTTCTGTAAGGTAAAAAGCCAGGTCATACATAACTTCAAGACTCTTTTTGAATTCCGCTTCATCCTCATCGAATACATTTTCCTCATCCTCCTCTGACATGATTTCCTCGTCTATGTCCATATCAATGTTATTAAATGCATACTGGCCGGTCATGCCCTCTTCTTCCTCCTGCATCCTTTCATATCTGTCTGAGCCTGTAACACCATCCACAAGGTCAAGGAACTCTGTCCATGACAGTCTGTCTGAGTTACACACTATGATGCCTTTTGGTGAGCAGTCATATGATATTCCTGCCTCACATCCGCCTCTGTATGATTTTGCAAAATGAGACATAAGGTATTCTCTCAGCTCTTTAGATGAATTAAACCGCCGGTCTGCGTCCTTTAAAAACAGATCATAAAAAATTCTGACCTGTCTTGGTTCCGGCTCTCTTTTAGGTTTGGAAGCTTCCTTATGTTCTTCTATCTCCTTCATGGTTGTCTTTCCATCCATTATCAATTCTTCCTGCTTTTCTTCAGGAAGTGAGGCCAGTGCCAGCGCAGCGCTTTTATTTATATGTCCCTTTTCCAGAGCCTCTCTTCCTTTATCACCAAGATTTTTTGAAATATTAACATAATCGCCAACTGTCGTTTTTCCCATATTCAGAATGCGGGCTATTTTTTCAACCGTCTTACCTCCATGCACATGCTTAAACTCGTCAGGATATTTATCAAGCAGATATTTGATGCGTTCTATTTCATGCAGCTTTTCTGCATCTGTCTTTGGGATGAAGCCATTAGTCGCATAAAGCTGGAACTCTGCCTGCACATCATCAACATGCTCTACCTTGCATGGAAGGAACTCAAACTCCTTAAGTCCTTCATGCTCTACCAGATACCTGCAGGCAAGTCTTCTGTGATGACCTGCAATGATTTCATATGTGTCAGTTCCGCTTTTTCGGACTAGTAAATCCTGAAGAACCCTGCCAGCCGATTTAATGAGTTCCGCAAAAGCAGCTATATCCTCTTCTGTTGCACTTTTACGATACTGGTCTGTATTGTCAATGAGCTTGGTGTAATGTATCCATCTGGTCTCACTGCGCGGTCTGTTGTCAGTTTTCTTAACGTCACTGTTAAATACAGCTCCGAATTTAGCCATGGAACTCACCTTCTTTCACGCTTAAAATCTCATTTGCAAGCTCCAGATAATCATCTGCTACCGGATTATTTTTTCTATGTTTTGCTACAGGCTTGTAGAGCAACAGTGCATTATCGACTGCTGACGAAGCACTTACACATGTTGTAAGAAATGGATAATCATGTCTGCCCACAAGGTCCTCATAAATCTCTCTTTGTGCCCTTCTGTTTGAATTTACCATTGTTGCAAACACTTTCCATACCGGTGAACAAATAGGCTCCATTAACTCACCATCCAGAACCGGATATATATATCTAAGTCCATTTATCTTTTCATCTACAACCGATAAATTATCACGACAGAATTTATTCAGGCATACCGGAGTAAGCACCAAATCAGCTGCGCAAATACATGTAATAGTCAGCTGCTCAAAGGCAGGCCTTGTATCAATAAGGCATATATCATATCTGTCTGCCACGGTATCCAGTGCCTTTTTTATTACATCAATCTGTGATGCATCATCTTCCTCCAGTTCTGTACTGCCCGGTATTATATCAATATTGCCATACCTGGTTCTATAAATGCTTCTCTTTACGTGTGCCGGATTCCGGTACACATCTTTGATTGACCGGTCTGTCTTTCTTGGTAAAAAGAATGGCGTTGCATTTGCCTGTGGATCAGCATCCACAACAAGAATCTTCTTTCCAAGATGCATAAAAGAATATGCAAGATTTACTGTTGTAGTGGTTTTTCCTACACCACCTTTTAAGTTGCTGATAGTTATTTTGTACATCATAAAACCTCTTTTCTGCTGTTTTCACAGCTATAAAACCTTTTAATAAACAGTTCTGATTCCCTTGAGTTCATCCGGTAATTACTCAGGCAGATTATCCAAATCAAGTTCCATCAAAAATTTAAGTCGTTCACTTGACTTGTTATCTGCTTTCACTGCTATATTTTTTCCATTCACATAATGTGTAGAGAAATTTCCTTCTCCATCGTACCCACACAGAATTTCTTCTTCATGTTCTCTACGATTCAATATACGTATCCATGTTCCACAAGCCTGTGAGTTTATTGTTATCTTTTCGTTTTCAAGCCACTCACAGCCTTCATATTTTGAATAAACCAGCTCTTTTATTTTTGGCAGTTCAATGTAACTTACATTCTGCGCACGTCGGAAAAGTTCTTTTTTGCCAATATAATCATAAATATTCTTTGCCATAAGTGGCTCCTTTCTCTAAAAATCGTAACTGATTTACAGTTTTACTTATTTTTTCTGATTAACTTACTGTCATCAAACCATTTAATACTGCTTCCTGCGAACTCCGTCTTTGGAATATACACACTAGCTGTTGAGATGAATAATTTGTCACTTTTTCTAAAGTATGCTGTTGATGTTGTGTTCATTTTGCGTCCTCACTTTCTTATAAATGTTAGTAAATCAACTTTTGGCACATAACACCGTGTTTTATTGCATACCCACTGTGTTTTTTGTTACAATGTGTGTGCGGTGAATGTGTGTGTTTTAACATAGTGCCTATAGCGAATGCCACTTTGTATTACACCCCCATTCTTTACAACTAAAAAACGCGGTAGAGTTAATTTCTTAACTCTACCGCGAGCGGTGTAGAATGCATAAGGATTAACTCTTTATGCATTTAATATAATACTTTACGAAATTTCTATCATCTAATATGTACCAAGAATCTTAAGGGCAATTGCCTCTTCCCTTATGCCTCTTAACGCATTCTGCACCGCTGTATCCGTAAAACGCCCCTCAAAATCAACAAAGAACCTGTACTCCCACGCCTTATCAGATATCGGACGAGACTGGATATTTAACATATTGATTCCATTGTATATAAAGTGTGCCAGCATATGATACAGTGCACCACTCTTGTGAGGTGTCTCAAAGCATATGCTTATCCTGTCCGCATCTCTGCGGCATACCCTTTTAGCCGACACAATTATAAACCTTGTTGCATTGTTTTTATTGTTCTGTATGCGGCTCTCAAGCACCTGAAGCCCGTATATATCAGCCGAGATATGGCTAGCTATGCCAGCCTGTGTGATATCTCCGTCATCCTTTACCTTCTTTGCAGAAAAAGCTGTATTCCTGACAGCCACCTGGTTAATATCCTTATGCTCATCAAAAAAATCTGAGCACTGCATAAGCGCCTGTGGATGTGAATACACAGTCCTTATATCAGAAATCTTTGCACCCGGAAGTCCCATCAGACTGTGGTCGATGCGTATAATCTGCTCCCCAACTATATAATTGTCGTATTCAACAAGCAGATCATAGTTTTCCGATACAATACCGGCTGAAGAATTCTCTATCGGAAGCACTGCATAATCAGCCTTTCCGCATTTGATATCCTCCATGGCATCCTTCCAGGAATCCACGTTGTAGCCATTACAATTCTCGCCAAAGTATGTCTTCATGGCAAGCTGTGAGTATGCACCCTCAACTCCCTGAAACACAATCCTTGCATTGGAAAAATCCAGGCTGTCTACCTCAGTAAAGTTTTCCTTCTCTACTATGCCATGCTCAGTCATAAGCTGATACTGCTTCTTTCTACTGGTCGACATAATCTGTTCAAAAAGCTCAACTATACCGTGCTTCAAAAACTCATCATCTGCAAGAGACGATAATTTCTCAAGCTTTTCGTCCTCCCTCGCCTTGTCAAAGACCTTTTTGCCGGTGGTTATCTTATACTCGGCAACGTGCTTTGAGATATCCATTCTTTCCTTATATAATCTGACTATTTCACTGTCTATCTCATCGATAGACTCTCTCAATTTCATTAAATCTTCCATTATTGTCTCCTAAAAAAGATATAATAAAATATTATTACAAATTTTATAGAAAGGCAAGTAATCCTT
>CDYQ01017909.1_pt1 | contig 23175 bp, 25 predicted proteins | sample 557451 | NCBI WGS metagenome assembly CDYQ01 (sample SAMEA3182059, study PRJEB8094) | gut metagenome | biome: human; feature: gut; material: Stool; isolation source: human stools | place: Canada | collected 2012-11-26
CTTCAATACCGTCTTTTTTTATAACAACCGTATCTTCAATACGGACTCCACCAATTCCTGGAATATATACCCCAGGTTCCACCGTTTCTATCATATTTTCTTTCAATACTGTATGGTCCCGTGCTGATAAAAAGGGGGATTCATGAATCTCCAGCCCCACACTATGTCCAAGTGAATGGACGAAATAAGACTCAAATCCATCTTTCTTCAGATACTCTCGCGCCGATTTATCCACTTCCGAACAAATAATTCCCTCCTTAAGCTGCATTTCAATATGCTCATTGCAGCATAAGACACTGTCATAAATCTTCTGCAGTCGCTCTGAAACATCTCCTATGGCAACCGTCCGTGTAATGTCAGAATGGTACCCCTTATAAATAGCACCAAAATCAAAAGTGACCAAATCACCATCTTCCAAAACTTTTCCTGTGGCTACACCATGAGGATATGCGGACCGTTCACCCGATGCGACAATAGTATCAAAAGATTTTCCTTCCGATCCTTCTTCAAGCATAGCGCACTCAAGGATAGTCCTCAACCGTGCCTCAGTTATTCCTGCCCTGATAAAAGGAAGAGTTGCCTTAAATCCCGCATCTGATATACGACAAGCCTCTTTTATACAGAAAATTTCTTCCTCAGATTTGATCTGCCGCAGCCGATCTATTTGAGAAAACCTGAATTCTATATTCGGCATATATTCATGAAAAGACAGGTACATCTGATAGGAAAAAACCGTTTCTACTCCCATAGTTTTTATATGGTATTCACCAGCAAGCTTCGCGACTATTTCTGCCAGATGACCTTTGTAATCCACCACTGTATAATCGGCAGATTCTTTTCTTGCCTGCTCTGTATATCTGCTGTCCGTCAGAAGGTACAACTCCTCTTTTGTCAGAAGCAGATAACTGTCTGAACCTGTAAACTTACTTAAATATCTGCAGTTTTCATCCTTTTGCACAAAAATTGCATCTAATTGATTTTCTCTAAGAAAATCAATTATTTTCATTTTCTCAGTCATTAAATCACCACTTTTCCGTTTCTTTATGATACCGTAAAAGTGTATGTTTGTCCATTTGGCTTTGGTTCCGGCAATGATTTCTGTTACGATTCCTTATTACCGGATAATCCGATAAAAAATGTTCCGTTATGGCAGTATCCGTAAATCACTTTATCAGATGATCCGTAAAATTATGAAAAGTCAAAATTGTTCTGTCACCCATATAATGTGTCATGCAAGTAATACCGGCATTATACAAACTAAAATTCCAAGCTGTTTTCAGCGGTATATCCAAAAGACCGCAGATAATTGTCCTGATAGCCGCACCATGGCTTACAATTACATAAGTCTTATTATCCCCGCGGTTAATGATCTCTTTAACCGCCTGCACCGTCCTCCTCTGTAAATCGGCAAAAGACTCGCCGTGAGGCAGCTGCAGTAGTTCCGGATGATGATACATCTCCTCAATCATTCCCGGCCAGCAATGCTCAATCTCTTCAAAAGTTTTTCCTTCCCAGTCGCCAAAATGAAGTTCCTGCAACGCATCAACCACTTCGACATTCATACTCTTCAATTTTGCAATTTCTTTCGCCGTTTCCATGGCTCTTCCCAAACTGCTGGATATTATTCCATTCAGAAAAATTCCTTCAAACCAATGAGCTGTCAGCTTTGCCTGTTCTTTCCCCAATGCACTCAGTGCCACCTCAGTACTGCCTTGGTACCTTCCAGATTCATTCCAGACCGTTTGTCCATGACGAACAAAATATAGCGTGATCATCTATTCAAGAACCTTTCTCAATGCATTAACTAATCGCAGATTTTCTTCCTTTATCTTTACCGCAATCCGAAAATAACTTTCATCCAACCCTGCATAATTACCGCATTGCCGCAAAATAATTTTATAAGGCCATAGTGCTTGCTGCAGTTCATATGCTGATTTGAACTTTCTCATCAGTTTGCATAAAAAGAAATTAACACTTCCCGGATATACCTTAATACTATCGATTGCAGACAAATCCGTAATCATCCTATTCCTTTCCGTTTTACAATATTCTCGTGTTCTCTGAATATACGCATCATCTGCCAATGCACTCTTCATATAAGTCTGAACAAGTCCATTTACATGCCAAGGAATTAATTGCTCCCGGCATTTCTTAGCAATTTCTTCTGTGGAAAAACTGCATCCGATTCTTAGCCCCGGGACAGCATAAAATTTCGTTAAGGAAGAAACTATAATAACCTGTCTATGGCAAAGGCAAAGTTTTCGGTAGGAAAAAGAGTCTCCTAAAAAGTCCACAAAAGACTCATCCAAAATTAAATAACTTTGCGTTTTTTCTACAAGCGGAAGTATCTGTTTCAACCTTTCCTCATTAAGTATTTGTCCGTCAGGATTGTTGGGGTTCCCTAAATATACAACAGATTTCGGTTCTATCTTTGTAAAAAACTCCACTGGAATTTTGAAATCTGTTTTTGCAGACAACGGTATTTCCTCTACCTTTGCGTTGACAGATTCAGCTGATAGACGATACTCGCTAAATGACGGTGCCGGTACATAAACCTTGCCAGGCAGCAGCACACGGAGCAGAGTATACATAATTTCTGTAGCACCATTTCCAACCGTTATCATCCGGTCAGGCATGCCATACCTGTTTGCCAAAGCAGAAATAAGCTCTCGACATTCCATATCAGGATACCGCAATACCTCTTTTTCCCAGGATCGAATAAGTGCTTCTTTGCCTTTCGGGGAAAGTCCTAACGGATTGATATTGATACTGAAATCTAAAAAACCATCCCGTTCTCCTCCCGGCAATTTAAATATATCGCCACCATGCCTACTTTGTGAAAGGATCATCTAATTTACACTTTCTAATCTGCATACCTTGATTTGTCAACCGTACTGTATCTAGATAAAAAACTCCTAAATCATAATCTTTAATTTTCGTCCGGATTGCTTCAATATCTGCACCAGGTGCTACGATTAACCCAAGAACAGTTCCACTGTGTGCGCAAATAACCCCTTTTCCGCCTAATGCGGTTCCCCTCGTATAAAAATCTTCCAGCGGCTTTTTAAAAAGTATCTTCTGGTTTGCAAACGCGCTGATTGTAGCCGCCTTTCCGATAACTTCCAATGACTGATTTTTTAATCCTTCCACCAAAAAAGACATCGCTTTCTCTATTTCAGTTTGATTGCTCTTTTGCAATGAAATCAGATCTTTCCTATTGTTAAAAAACATCGTATCAACTTCACCGCCACAATCGTAAATTAAAATCTGCATATCAGGACAATGCCCCATTTCCCGAATCACTTTCCCGTCACGGTAATCAAACTCCACAATCCCCTCAAAAAACGTAGCATCACTGGGTTCAATAGAAAGCGCGATCGTTGCTAATTCACGCGGAGAAAGAATTTCCCCGACACTTAACGCTGTCGCCTGGCATACCGCACTTATATCGGCCGTACTTGACGCCAATCCCTTTCCCCTCGGAATATAGGATTTTAGCTTAATCGGAACAATCGTATCGGGTCTTTTCAGATAAACTAATGTACGTTTCACGGCCTCCGCCGCCTTATCAGGCAAAATGTCACCAGTTCCGTCGAATCCGCTATAAGCATAAGAATATCGATTAATCGGGCAAGTCACCATAAAGGAGGATCCATTCGCATACCCCTGAATAAACTCTCCGCATGATCCGGGAGATATAACTAAATATGCCATGCCCCACCTTTAACCAATAACACAAATAAGAATGCTATAAACGCTTCGGTGATTTCTGTAATAAACCCATAAGTATCACCGGTTGTTCCGCCAATCTTTTCAACTATCCACGAATTTAAATAAAGACCGAACAATATAGCCGCGCTGAAGAGAATAATATAGTCAAGCCCAAAACAAACTGCCGGCAGAATAGCTGTAAAAAATGCATAAAAAACCGCATTTTTAGACCTATAGGCCGAAAAGGACTTCCCGATTCCATATGGTCTGGCATAAGGATATTCACATATACTGACAACCAAATTTAACCTTCCCAGTGTCGGCATCGCGATAAGGACAAAATATAGCGCAGTATCAACAGAAGCCAGCGCGAATGTTTTTAAGAGAACTATCAATAAGACAGAAAGTACCCCAAAAGCTCCTACATGGCTGTCTTTCATAATTTCCAGGCTTCTCTCTTTACTGCGTCCCGAAAATAAGCCGTCAGCGGAATCCATAAGCCCGTCAAGCAATAATGCCCCTGTAATAAAAAGTTCCGATATAACCAAAATAAACCCAATCAAAAGAGGGCTGCCAAGTGGTCGTATCAAAAAGAAAACACCGCATAACAGGAGTCCTATAATCCATCCAATTACAGGAAACCATGTTACACTTTTCCCAAAGTCTTCATCTTTCCATTCAGTTTGTGTGTCAAGGCGAAGCCGCGTCAAAAACTGCAGCCCGACAAGAAAACTTTTCATTCCATCACCAAAATAATAGAATCAACGATTCCATAAAGGCAAAAATAATAGTAGCCAGATACATCATCCAAATAGTAGTCTTAATGTGCTCCGCCCGCAAAGTTTGATCCGAATCCCCCATATAAGCACGAAACTCCGGTTTCCCATTGTAATAATTATATCCGCCAAGCTGCACATGCATTGCACCCGCCACAGTAGCTTCAGCATAACCCCCATTGGGACTCGGATGTTTGTTCGCATCACGAAATCCGATCACGCATGCGTTTCGCCAATCTATCCGAAGAATAAAAGCGGCTATAATAAAAAGTAAATAAGTAACCCTCGCAGGTATGTAATTCAAAACATCATCAAGCCGTGCAGCAGCTCTGCCGAAGAAAAGATAGCGTTCGTTTTTATAGCCGATCATGGAATCCATCGTATTGCCTGCTCGATATACAATAGCGCCAATTGGGCCCAAAAGCAGAAAATAAAATAGCGGGGAAATAATTCCATCAGTCGTATTTTCTGCAACAGTTTCTATCGTCCCTCTTGAAATTTCACTTTCATTTAATCCGTCAGTATCTCTTCCTACAATCCAAGATAACCGGGCACGTGCTGTTTCTACATTTCCTTTTTTCAGAAGATTGTATATTTCCATCCCATCACGGGCAAGCGCGCGCGGAGTAATCGAAACATAGAGTAAAACCGCACTAAGCAGAAAATAACAGAAAATTCCTGCTTTCGCAGCAATATACAATATTACCGTAGATACAATACCTACGCTCACCAAGACAAGAAGAACCACACCACATCCGTAAAGGAACAGCTTCATATTATCCGTATGATGCTTCGGATACAATTTATTTTCCCATGTGGAAATCAGTTTTCCGATGAGAACTACCGGATGCCAGTCCGATCGGGGATCTCCTATTACTGCATCTATTATCAATGCCATAAACGGAACCAACGCATAAGGGAGAGTTTCCAATTCACTCACCCCAAGACTTCATAAAACTTCTTCATATCAAAATGTTTTCGTACTGTATCGGCAAGACGGTCAAATTCCGATTCTTTATATTGGCGATAACGGAACTGCACAGGAAGCGTCTCCAATCCTTTTCTTTTACGAAGTGCGTTAATTATCGCCCGCCTAAGATCATCATTATCAAAGATACCATGGCAGTATGTACCAAATATATGATGTGTTTCATTGATATATCCGTCTTGCACTTGCACCGGTTGATTACTTCTCCGCACTATATTAAAAAGGCTTTGTGCTGAATGGGTAAGTACTGTTTCCCCCATATGTATTTCATACCCTTTTAAATGGCTTCCTTTAAAATCCATACCAAGAAATGGCAAGGCTTCACAATTAAACTCTACCTGATATGTATTTTTTTCCCCCTGCATGGTTGTAACATAAGGCATTAACCCCAGTCCTTCCACTGCATCATTACTGCTTTCTACATGTAATGGATCACAAACCTTTTCTCCAAGCATCTGATAGCCGCCGCAAATTCCAACCACGGGAATACCTTTTGCTGCAAGCGCTTTAATATCATGATCGTACCCTTGTCGCTTCAGATAAAGCAAGTCCTCTGTCGTATTTTTACTGCCCGGCAGTATAATAAGATCCGGACTCCCAATCAAATCTCCCTGCTGAATAAAACGCACGTTTACATCCGGTTCATGGGTAAATGCATCAAAGTCCGTAAAATTTGAGATTTTAGGCGTTTGGATAATAGCAATATGAACATCATGCATAATCTGATTCCGTGGCATTTCCTGAAGTGACACGGAATCTTCATCATCAATCCCCAGCTTATCCAAATAAGGAATAACACCTAAGACCGGAATCCCCGTATGTTCTTCAAGGAATGTCAATGCCGGTTCCAAAAGTGTAATATCCCCGCGAAATTTATTAATAATAAGTCCCTTCACAAGTTTACGTTCTTCAGGCTCTAACAGTTCAAGGGTTCCTACAATAGACGCCAGCGCCCCGCCACGATCAATATCTGCGATCAAAAATACGGGAGACCGGCATTCTTTTGCAATACGCATATTGACAATATCATTCTTTTTCAGATTGACTTCAGCAGGACTTCCCGCCCCCTCAATCACCAGCACATCATAATGTGTTTCCATGAAATCAAGACTCTTTTTTACGGAAGACCATGCCTCTTGGCTATATTTATTTTGATATTCTGAAGCGCTATAATTACCGACCGATTTACCGAGAAGAATCACCTGAGAGCAGGAATTCCCCGTGGGTTTCAAAAGTACAGGATTCATCTGCACAATAGGATCTTCCCCTGCGGCTTCCGCCTGGGCAACGGTAGAACGGCCGATTTCTCCACCAGAATGCGTAACATAGGAATTTAGTGCCATATTCTGCGCCTTAAATGGGGCAACATGATACCCATCTTGTTTGAGAATTCTACAAAATGCCGTTGTTAAAATACTTTTACCCACATGAGAGCTTGTTCCCTGAAACATAACTTTTTTGGCAATTTTTCTCACCATGGTTCCACTCCTCTGCTTTTAAGCTCCACTGTAATTCCTGCAATTGATAGATATACCTTATCTGCCTTTTGGGCCACATACTGATTTGCCAATCCCACCAAATCGCGGTATACCCGGCTCATTGCGTTGGCCGGTACGATGCCCATCCCCAACTCGTCAGAAACAAAGATAATTTCCTTGTTATCCGTCTGGAAAATGATATTAAAGAGCAATTCCAAATCTTTCTCCAGTAATGTTTGTAATGCCGTCAGATCGTTAATTCCAAGTGTTTCATTATCTTTATTCACCAAATGCTCCATAAGAATATTGTTGACATACATCGTAATGCAATCAAAAAGAACCGTGTCCGCTTCCATAAGAACAAATCCTATTTTGCCGCTGACTTCTCCTAAAATTTCAAATGTTTTCCAGTCTTCCGGGCGCCTTTTTTGATGCAAGATAACGCGGTATTTCATTTCATCATCTAAGATTCGGCTTGTTGCGACATATCCTTTTCTTTTCCCTGTAGAATGATACATCAGCTCTTCGGCAAACTCACTCTTGCCGCTTCTTGACCCGCCTAACACTAAAAATATCTTATTGCCCATCTGTGCCTTACCACCTTAAATCCCGAGTATGTCTTTTACATAATAACATATGTAAAATTCCTATGCCAATTAGACGGATTCCACCACTCATCTTACTTAAAAGTGCTACAATGTAAATATATTTTAAGTTATGGAGGATATCATGACAGAAGAATTGAATCAAGATCCTTACCACATTGATTTAATGCGGACCTTATGGGAAAACACTTATCGTGGAACCGTTTTCGATTATAAAGAGCAATATGTTGCAACCATACGATTAATCCTAAGCATTCCCCTTGATCGCAGCGAAGTCCCTGAAAATGCTCCGAAAGTTAATCCCTCAGTTATTGTACTCATTGAAGACACTATTCTTTCTCCGCTTGAAGTCGTGGAATTTGAACAAATTATGTCCAAGATCATCACGAAAAAAGTATCAAGTGAATATTTTCAACCAGACCGTATTATGTATTTTTACCCAAGCCCTTCTGATGGTGCAGAAACAGCAAATAGAAATGTAGATAATGTAAACTAATTATTTTGTTAAAAAGATCTTATACCACAAGAAAACGGTGCTATGTGTGATATAAATCACTGCACCGTTTTAAATTTCTCAAAATATATTATTCTGCTGAAATAAACATCGGATATAGCGGTTGTCCGCCATCATACATCTCAAACTCTATGTCTGAATAAATTTTCTCCACTGCTGCCAACTCACGACCACATGCATCTTTCGACATATCTTTTCCATAATATACAGTAACCACACCCGTATCTTCATCAATAAGGGATTCCAGTAACTTCCGAAAACACTTATTGAAATCTTTTTCTGTAAAAATCTGGTGACCTTTTGTTATCCCCATGTAATCTCCCTTATGGATAACAATATCCCCAATAAGGCTATCCCTCACTGCAGCAGTAATCATTCCTGTTTTTATCTGCTGCACTCTCTTTGACATTTCATTCAAATTTTCCTCAATACCGATATTATCCATAAATGCCATCGCAGCAGCTAACCCTTCCATAGGATTAACAGATGGCACGATGTGTATTTTCTCACCAAGCATTTTCTGGAGTTGCTGTGCCGCTAAAATAATATTTTTATTATTAGGCAATAGGATATATTTATCATACCTTCCATTTTCTATACCTGCATTCAATTCCTGAACGGAAGGATTCATCGACTGCCCGCCAGATACAACATCGCAACCGAGTTTTTGGTATAATTCTGTCCAACCGTCACCGGATACAACTGCTAAAACCCCTAACGGACGTTTAGGTTCATCTTGTTGCTTTTCTTTATTTTTATGAAACTGGTCAACCATATTGTCACATTTAATATCATGCAATGTCCCCCAAGAGGCAGCCATATCTAAAACATGCCCCGGCCGTTGGGCGTGAATATGGACTTTGATAAGATTATCTCCTTCCGCCACAATCATAGATTCACCCCAGGTTCCCAATTTCTGGCGTATTTCTTTTGCCGCCAATTTACAAGGACTGATAATAAACTCCGTGCAGTACGGATACTCGATGGAGAAAGATTCTCCTTTTGCTTCCAACCGACTGATTACCGGTTTAATCTCCAAATTTACTTCGCTTACTTTTCCGGTCAATCCATTAAGGCATCCTATGAGGAAGAATATCAGGCCTTGTCCTCCGGCATCGACAACATTTGCATCTTTTAAGATCTTTAACTGCTCCGGCGTTTTTGCCAAAGCATCATTGCCATGACCAATGGCAGACTCCAAAACCTTGCTGAAATCAGGTTCCTGCCTGATCACTTCATATGTTCCTTTGGCAATTCCCCTTGCAACGGAAAGAATAGTCCCTTCTACCGGCTTGGTTACTGCACGATAAGCATATAAAATACCATACTGAAAAGCCTTTCCCATTTGGGTTCCCGATGCTGTCTTTTTACCACGTAATCCACGGCTTATCCCATGAATAATCTGAGAAAGGATAACACCAGAATTCCCTCTTGCCCCCATAATTGCACCGGCGGAAGCCTTTTCCGCAATCATACCTACCGGCTCATCCGCACTGACATCACTGATCATACTATACATCGATTTCAGCGTATTCAGCATATTATTTCCTGTATCCCCATCAGGAACAGGAAAAACATTCAGCTGATTTAATATTTCATATTTTTGTTCAAACATCTGATATGCGCCAATCAGCATATTCTTAAAACAACCACCATCAATAATCGTATACATGCAATTCTCCCCCATCTCAGGCGCTCTCAAAAATAATACCTACCAGTCCCGGTCCTAAATAGCAAGCCAATACTGGTGTCCCTGTCGTCAAAGTGACATCAATATCAGGATACTTTCCCTGAACGATAGACTGTAATTCTTTTCCGCCTTCCGGATTCTCAATATGGACGATACCGATACGTTTGCAAGGAGCATTCTCATCTAAGTACTTTATTAAACTGGCTACCGCTTTCTTCCTTGTACGCACTTTGTCCAAAACATCCACTTCATTGTTCTTATTTAGATAAATACAGGGTTTTATCTTTAATATACTTCCAATTAACCCCGCAGCCTTACCAATTCTTCCTCCACGACGAAGGTAATCCAAGGTATCCACAGTAAAAGTTGTTCTCATATGTTCAGCAACTTCCGTCAATTTATCCGTGATTTCTGCAAAAGAATTGCCACTTTCAATGAATTCCAAAGCATCCTGAACCATTTGGAGCATTCCAACAGCCGTTGTCTTGGTATTAATTACTGATATATTTCCCCTTCCAGATTGTTTTGCAGCCAAAACCGCACCATTGTATGTACCACTGACTGCAGTTGTGATGCATAAAACAATAATGTCATCTTTTTCGGGAATCAAATTAAATGCATTTAAAAAATCTCCCGTGCTCGGCTGGCTTGTAGGTATTGCTTGATTTGTCTTTTCAGAGTATTCAATAACCTGCCTGATTGTTGCTTCATTCTCAGGAATATACTCTCCTTTAATAGATAAACTAAGAGGGATAACATGCAAATTTGAATATTTAGACAACATTTCTTGAGGAATAGCAGATGTGCTATCCGCAATGATATGAATCATACAATACAATCCTTCCTATTATTTATTTTCGTGCCTTATTTTATATTCTTTCAATAGCTGCTGATATGCATATTCATCATATCCATTGGTGGCAAGGATATATTCCTTCAATTTGTTACGGCCTAAAGCGACATTCATAGCTGAAATTTCAAAGGGATCTAAAGAAATTCGAGCCAACTGTTCCCCCGTAGAAGAATATCCAACAACCCCATGTCCTAAAAGATCAAGAAGAGGCTCTTTCTTTACAATTTCACAAAAGCCTTTGAAAAACTTCTCTGCTTCTTTTTCCATCCGTTCCTTTGTTTTTCTATACTCTTCTGCTTTGTCCGCGGGAATTTTATAACCATCTACAATTACAAACTTTTCCGGTAAATTAAACATATTTGCCTGCCCATATTTTTATACAACTTTCCACTGTATTTAAATATATATCTACATAAACATTTGGTCAAGCATATGAATCAATTAAAATACACATCTGTAACGCCTGCTCCTCCATTTTGAGGTGCTGCCATCCGAAAATCAGTTATAAACGGAAGCGTTTTCAAGTAATCATGAATTCCCTTCCGCAAGCTTCCCGTCCCTTTTCCATGAATGATTTGCACAGGGGAAACTCCCGCCATTATACAATCATTTAAAAATTTATCTATTTCAGGAATTGCCTCATATACAGTTTTGCCAATCACATTTACTGATGTACTTACTTCCTCATGTCGTAAATTTGATACATTTTTCTTTTGGTGTGATATTTTTTGCGGAATCATCTTCACCAACTGTTCTGCAGCAAAACAATGGCTTATATCCACACATATATTGGCTACTCCACAGGCAACCGTGATTTTCTTACCAGTTACAGAAATCACCTTTCCATTACTGCCTAACGTATCTATATAAATAATATCTCCCCGTTTGATTTCATTAGCAACAAGCCCCCGCTTCGACCGACTCTCCGGAATCTTCATATTTTCAATGGCACTTCTTGTAGTTCCCACATGTTTCATAAAAGCATCTTTATCGAGACTTGATGCCTTTTTAACATCTCTAATTATTTTTTCAGCCTGAATCCTCAAATTACGTTTTATATCAGAGGATTCTTCCCGCATTTTTGACAGTATGGCATTTTTCTTCAATAAAAACTCCTCCTGCTCCTCCTGCAATTGAGCTTTTACTCTGTCTGACTCTTGCCGAATGATACGGATAGATTCTTTCTCCTGCTCCAATTCTTTTCGCTGCTCATTTAGATGATTCATCACCATCTCCATATTATGAAAAGGTGATCTTTGCTGAAGCTCAACTGCCCGATTCAATATACTCTCCTGCATACCAAGCCGCCGACAGATATTAAATGCGTTGCTGTTTCCGGCAACTCCAATAATCAAATGATAAGTCGGTGATAACGTTTCCTTATCAAATTCAACAAACGCATTTTCAACTTCTGACAATTCGTAGGCAAGCTTCTTCATCTCGCTAAAATGTGACGTAATAATAGAGTTCACATTTTTGTTTACCAAATATTCCGTAACCGCCTGTGCCAACATGGCACCTTCAATTGGATCCGTCCCTGCTCCCAATTCATCTAAAAGTACAAGATCCTTTTCATTCACATAAGGTAGAAATGAAACCAACTGCGTAATATAGCTGGAGAAAGTCGATAAATTATATTGAATACTCTGGTCATCACCAATAATCGAATAAATGTGGTTATATACAGGCATCATTGAGCCTTCTGCAGCAGGGATAAATAAACCTGATTGATTCATCAATGCCAATATGCCCACCGTTTTGATAGCAATTGTTTTCCCGCCGGCATTGGAACCTGTTATGACAAGTATTTTGAAAGCTTTCCCTAATGTAAGCGAAATAGGAACAACTCTATCCGCAGGAATCAATGGATGTCTCGCGTCCTTTAAATCCAATATACCGGCAGCTGAGAAAGTCGCCCGAACTCCATTCATGGCAAGCGCCAATTGTCCCCGCGCAAAGATAAACTCCATATCAGAAACAATATGGCAATCTTTTCGAATAACTGCACTATTATTTTTGATCTGCCGTGTAAGCTCCCTCAGAACCTCCATCACTTCTTGCTTTTCTGCCAGTACCAGCTCAATAAGATCATTATTCAGACGCACGGAAATCATCGGCTCCATAAAGAGTGTTTGCCCGGTAGAGGAACGATCGTGAACGATTCCATCAAATTTATATCGATACTCTTCTTTGACAGGCACTACATACCGCCCGTTGCGCTGTGTAATAATCGCATCCTGCAGGTATAATGCGGTATCTTTATCATGCAGTATCTGCCTAAAAGATTTCCGTATCCTGCTTTTAACTGTTTCTATATCTCCTCTGATACGGGACAGCTTCATAGATGCCTTATCCCGTATATCGCCTTTATCATCAAAAACCTGCCGGATTCTGTTAAGCAAACCATCCAAGGGAAGGATTAAAGACGCTTTTTCTTCCAAAATCGGATAGCGTAAATGTCTTTCCCCACTAAAATACTCATGCATCTTTTGATAGGTTTCAAGCGATGAAGAAATTTCCATAAACTCTCCAGCAAGAAGTATCATTTCTTTCTCCGCCCTATCTATAAATGGAATGATGTCATAGGTCTCTCCCAAGGGTGAGGATATCTCTTTTTGCAAACAAATTGAAGCCTCTTCCGTTTCCTGCAGATGTTCTGCAATTATCCGTGGTTCCGAAGACGGCTGCAGATCCATAGCTTTTGCTTTTGATAAAGAAGAAGGGCATAATTGGGCAAGCATACGCCTGATTTCATTAAATTCAAGAATCTGCAATATATCTTGTTCCATCCTGTAACACTCCAAAATATTAACAAAATTCATTCGTATTATAATATCCATTAAATATCTTCTGTTCCGAATATAAATTTTAATGAAAAACATAAGAGGAGATACCCATCAATCCGAATATCTCCTCTTAGTTTAGCATATTTATCGAATAACTTTTACTTCACTTCTGTTTCATAACGGGACAAAGTAAAGCATAAATCAGAAAGCCGATTAAGATAGCGAATCCCCGATTCATGAACCTCTTCCGCTTCAGAAAGTCTCCACATACTCCGCTCAGCACGACGAACTACGGCACGGGCTACATCAAGAAACGCGGCCCCCTGTGTTTCTCCGGGAACCAAAAAATGATCCAAAGGTTCTAATTCTTCCGTATACTTATCAATAGTCTGCTCTAAGTCTTTCACATGATCACTGCCAATATTAGGTTCTTTCCCAAGACTGGCAACATCCGCCATTAGTAGCCAAAGATCTTTCTGAATCTTAAAAATGGTTTCTTTTACATTCTGATGAACAACAAAAGCACGAGCGCTTCCTAAGACAGAGTCTACCTCATCAATTGTGCCATACGTTTCAACACGAAGACTTCCTTTGGACACACGTTCCCCGGTATATAGACTGGTTTGTCCTCTATCCCCGGTACGAGTATAAACTTTTGCCATAACAGCCCTCCCTGCTAATTCAATTCAGGGAACCACAGAGCAATTTCCCTTGCTGCAGTTTCCGGAGCATCAGATGCATGAACAACGTTTTCATCAATAGAAGTGGCAAAATCACCACGGATAGACCCCGGGACTGCCTTAATAGGATCTGTTGCGCCATTAATCTGACGGACGGCTGCTACTGCATTTTCCCCTTCAATAACCATTGCCAATACAGGTCCGGATGTAATAAAAGAAATCAGATCATTGAAGAAGCCTTTTCCTGCATGTTCTGCATAGTGTTTTTTCGCTAATTCTTCCGGAACCTGTATCATTTTTACGGAATGAAGAATGAGTCCCTTTCTCTCAAAACGAGAAATTACTTCACCGCAAATGTGTTTTTTTACACCATCCGGTTTCACCAATACAAGAGTTTTCTCTACATTAGCCATACTATTATCCTCCTTAGAATAAATTCTTTTGGGCTGCTATTTCATGCAGCTTTTTAACACGCTCCTCTGTAGAAGGATGCGTAGAAAACAATGTTGCATAACCGCCAACAGCCGCAAGCGGATTGATAATAAATAATCCAGAGGAAGCCGGTTTTGCATAAGGCATAACTTTTTGACGTGAATAACTGTCCAATTTCTGTAATGCACGGGCAAGCGCTAAAGGCTTACCGCTTATTTCTGCCCCGGAAGCATCTGCCATAAATTCTCGTGACCTCGATAATGCCATTTGAACCAGTGATGCAGCTAAAGGAGCGATAATAATGGTAGCAATCAACGCAAATGGATTATTACTTCTTCCTTCGCTGTCACGTCCACTTCCAAATATAGCGGCCCATTGTGCGGCTTGCGCAAGATAACTGATAGCAGTCGCAAAGGTAGCTGCCAGGGTCATAATAAGTGTATCATGATGACGGATATGGGACAATTCATGACCGATTACACCCGCAATTTCATCTCTGTCAAGCAACGATATTAATCCCTCTGTCACGGCCACAGCGGCATGATTTTCATTCCGGCCGGTAGCAAAAGCATTCGGAATTTCTGTGGGAATAATATACAATCGCGGCATAGGGATTCCCGCATTTCTTGATAATCCTTTTACCAGTGAAAATAATTCCGGCACTTGATTCTCCGACAACTCTTTTGCATTATATGCTTTCAGCACTATTTTATCAGAATTCCAATAACTGTAAAAATTTAAAATGAGAGCAATGATAAACATCATTGTCGCCCCATTTTGCCCGCCCACATATCCTCCAGCTGATACCAGAATCAAACCGAGCAGTGTCATAAGCATGACTGATTTTACTCTATTCAACATAAAACCTCGCTTTATAACAAATACTTATTCAAAAAAGCTTATTTTTAGAATAATATCATGCAATAAAAATGGTCGGAACGACATGATTCGAACATGCGACCTCTACCACCCCAAGGTAGCGCTCTACCAAACTGAGCTACGTCCCGACATTTACTACGTTATATACAATACACATGTTATCAGTAATTGTCAAGCTGTATTAGCCGTACGCCCTCTTGATCAAAATCCAAAACCATAAATTTTGATTTTACATGATGCAGCTTGAATCCGTCTACCATCGCAGCACCAATTTCATATGCTTTCTCCGCTGAAGAGAAAGCAATAATCGTCGGACCGGATCCGCTTATTGTTACACCGTAACATCCTTTTTTATCAGCATTTTTCATTGCCTCTTCAGCCCCACTGATTAATGGCAAACGATAAGGTACATGGATACGATCCGCCAATCCTCCCTTCAGTAATTCACCTCTCCGCATCATAACAGCTGCCATTAAAAAGGAAACCGCCCCTATGTTTTGCACTAAGTCCTCTCTGGAATAAGTATCCGGCAATGCACACCGTGCATCTTCCGTTCTAAGTTCAAAATCGGGAACAGCAACGACCGCCTTCCAAGTGTCCGGGATTTTCCACTGCTCCGTAAGAACAAATTTATCTTTAACAATGGAGAAACAAAATCCGCCAAAAATAGCAGGAGCAACATTATCAGGATGACCTTCCAATTCAGTAACGATATTTAAGATTTCATGTCTGTTTAATACGTTTCCGCACAATTGGTTGGCAAGATACGCGCCGGAAACAAGTGCTGCAGAACTGCTTCCCATTCCTCGTGCCAAAGGAATTTGATTAATAAGCTTCAGTTCACCGCCGGGAATTTCCTTTCCTACTTTTCCCGCCACTGCCTGCATGGCCTGTAAAACCATATTATCAGCACCAGGTTTAATCTTGCCGGCACCTTCTCCTTGAATATCAATATGAGACTCCATAAGTGATAACTCATTTACAGGCGTAAAATAAGCTTCGTTATATAATCCAAGCGCCATTCCCAGCGTATCAAATCCGCTTCCTATATTGGCCGTAGTTGCAGGGACACGCACACCGTATTTCTTATTTATTTTCATCTCACATAACCCTTATCACATTAGCAACCTTACGCATACAAGGAAGTACCTGGAGAGCTTTCTCCACCTGCAATATGCTTTCCCGGCTCGCCAGTTCCGTAATAAGCACCAACTCCGCCAAACCTTTTGTTTTTCGTTTTTGGACGACTTCGCAAATACTGATGTCATTTTCTGCGAAAGCCGCCGCAATTTGAGAAAGCACACCGGTAACATCATCAACATCTAAACGAAAATAATATGAATTTCGAAGTTTTAATGATGAATAAAATGGAATTCTTTTTGTATCAGTCATTATCATGCCGGTTCCTGTTGATCCATTCAATATATGCTGTGCCGTGCTGATAACATCCCCCATCACTGCACTTGCCGTAGGTAATGCGCCGGCTCCTCTGCCATAAAACATAACATCATCAACAATATTTCCAGTTACATAAATCGCATTATATGCCCCCTTTACTGAAGACAATGGATGATTATCGGGCAAAAAGGCCGGATAAACGTTTAGTGCAATCCCATTTTCCTGTCTGAGCGCAACCGTTAAAAGTTTAATTGTATATCCCATATCTTTCGCATATTGAATATCACTTTTATCTATCTTTTCAATGCCTTCCACCAAAACATCATCAAAGGTTACATTAGCTCTAAATCCAATAGAGGATAAAATAGCAAGTTTTCTGGCCGCATCAAAACCACACACATCATTTGTCGGATCAGCCTCGGCAAATCCTTGTTTTTGGGCATCTGCCAATGCGTTTGCATAATTGACACCAGTTTCTGTCATCTGTGACAATATATAATTTGTTGTTCCATTCAATATGCCCACGATACTTTCAATCTGATTTGCTGCAAGTGACTGATGGAGTGGCATCAAAATAGGAATCCCTCCGCCGACACTCGCCTCACAACTGAAATTTACATGGTTCTCAATCGCCTTATGGATAATATCCGGACCATATAAAGCTACTAAATCCTTATTTGCGCTGACGACGCTCAATCCATGCTCCAATGCACTGAAGATATACTCCTTGGCTGGGGTAATCCCTCCCATCACTTCAACAATGATATCCAGGGATTCATCTTCTATTATCTCCGAAAAGTTATCGGTTAAATGAATATCTTTCAATACGGGAAATTTAGCATATTTTTTTACCTCTCGAACCAGAACATATTTTATCAATAAATGCACGCCCAGCCGCTCTTTGATAATGTCGGAATTTCTCTTAATCGTTTCTGCCACACCGCTTCCAACCGTACCAAATCCGAGTAAAGCGATATTTATATTTTTCATCGGCTACCTTCCTCTTCTGAAACGACGATTCGTATGATCCCCTTAATCCTGCGAATACTTTCTGCCAATAAATTGATATCCGCCAGGGTCATCTTTGTCTTAAATGAAATTATAGTCGGAACATTTTCGCCAAAAGCTACCCCGCTATTTATGGATAGCACATCATTATTTTCCTTTTTTATTTTTCTCATTATTTTATTTAAAAGAGAAAAATCATTTTGCATCATTATAAAGTACGTGATACTGCGTTCTTTAACGGCTCCCGTTACCGGTTCCACATGATCTTTATATTTATAATAAGCACTCCTGCTTATATTCATCGCAGATAATGCTTCATTTATTGTCTTCACCCTTCCATTTTTCAAAGATTCTTTAATACGAATTGTTTTTTTATTGCTTCCGGTAATACTTGAAAATCCACCAAATAAAACTGCTTTTCATTATTTTTCATTTTGCAGAAATCCCTTCTATTGCCACATCCCGATAAGATATTAAATCAATACTCTCTTCATCAATCTTTTCCTTTACCGTTGTCGATAATAATGCCTGTAGTTCCGATTCCCCATGATATCCCCACCGAAATTGCCTATCCATTTCCTGTTCATTCGATGAAGGATGGCACATAATCTCTGTAATGCCAGACTTAACCCTGCTCAATAAATTGATTATTCTATCTTCCGTCAAATGTCCCCCGTAGAGCATTCCGTAAAAATAATCATTCGTTTTCACATTCATCTGCTTTAATACACTTCTATGTCTTCGGGCAATAAAGGCCAATCCGGTTCCTGCCATTGATCGTAAAATATTTTTTGCGCTTATATCAAAAAAAAAGCTTTCATCAGGTACTCTCATACATGGAATTTTATATTTCTTCCCTAATGCAAGGGCAATAGGAAAAAATTTATTCCACATATGAAGATGTTGATGCCCATCAATGTGCGTAATCGAAATTCCTGCATCAAGAACCTTACGGATTTGTGCATCCCACTCCCTGTAAACGTCGTCAAGACTAATGAGGCCTTTCATATCTCGGAGAATTAATTCTAAATAATCTTTACAAAGGACTCCTTTCTCCCAAGTTAGCGTCGGAACTTCTTCAGCAGGTAAAACCGTTGCCAGTGTTCCTACTAAGGTTAGATGGATTCCTATCCCAATATTTCCCATTTCGCGAGATAGCCTCACCGCTGAGGAAAAAGCATCCCCACCTGCCATAATCGAAGTACTAGTTAAAATTCCTGACTCAAAACCTCTATAAACAGCAAGATTCACAGCCTCATGTATCCCAAAATCATCGGCATTAATTATCAGCTGTTTTTTCATCATCTTTCCTTTCAATCGTACACACTATAATCAAGCATTTTTGAATTAATATGTCCAAACTCTACTAAATACTATTAATTATTAAATTCATTGTCATCTAAATAATAGAATAAAATAATTGCCGCTGTCGAAGAAACATTCAATGATTCCACAGTACCTGCCATAGGGATAAACACATTCCAATCCGTCAAGTCTAATATTTCCGGACTTATTCCACTTCCTTCATTTCCAAAGATAAAAACCCCCTCTGTCACAAACTTGGCATGGCGATAATTTTGGGAAGCGCTAAGTGATGTTCCAATAAAAGGAACCTTCGAAAAAGATTTAATTTCTTTTAAAAATTCTATGTCCAAATCATGATATATCGGAAGTCTAAGAATACTACCCATAGAACTCCTTACCACTTTCTCCGAGTATGGATCTGCACTCCCCTTTGTCAAAAGAACTCCACTACACCCAGCCGCAGCGGCCGTCCTGATAATCGCCCCAACATTTCCGGGATCCTGGACTGTATCCAACAAAACATATTTACCATGCAAGCCATTTAATAACTGGGGATAATCCATAACATATGGCTGTTTCACCAATAAGATGATTCCCTGTCCATTTTCTGTACCTGAAATTAAACGCATCAACGGTTCTTCAACTTCACAAAACAGCCAGTGCAGATTTTCCCCTCGTTCAAAAATGTGCTGCACTGATCCATTCTCTGCTCTTCCCGACTGAACCAGGCATACAATATCACTTATCTCTTGATTCTGAACATCTTCCGCATTACGGAGCCCCTCCATCAGAAACATTTTATTCTTATCCCTGTACTTTTTTTGTTTGAGACGGATTGCCAATCTGATCCAGCGGTTGTTTTTGCTTGTGATATGCTCCAACCAAATTTCTCCTTATACACTACTTGTTTCTCCAACAATCTGATGCACAAACAATTCACAACGATAGTTTTTTCATACATGAATCATAAACAGCCTCTACTGAAATTGTACCCATATTTGTAACTCCATGGCCGGGATTTTCCGCTAAAAGAACCTCACTATAACGCTTTCCATAGGGACCGCTCCGATAAGGAAGTGTGGGGCCAAATAACGCAATAATAGGAGTTCCAACAGCATTAGCAATATGGAGCGGTCCTGTGTCCGATGATACATGGACAGCAGCCATCTTTTCCAATGCTATCAATTCCAATAAATTTGTTTTACCCATGAAATCTACTACATATTTCGACTGTGCTATCCTGCGGATTTCATCTGCCATAGGCCTTTCACCCACAGTTCCGGATATAATACAGAAAATTCCCTTCTTGGCCAATCGTTTTGCCAGCTCTCCCCAATATCCAATGGGCCACTTTTTATTTTCACCTCTTGTTCCAGGCACAAGAAGTACATATTTCCCAATTACACCTGCCTCAGAAAGCTTTTTTCTCACAACTGACAATTCATTTTTGTAGTCATGGAGCGGGAAATGGATTCCGCTTCCCTGCCATCCCAAGTAACGTATTACATCTAAAAGCTGTTCAATGATATGCCCATTTTTATATTTGCCGGAAATGGCACGGCTAAATAATCCACTGCATTCCCGTGCATCATTATAGCCAATCCGTTCATGACAGCCCGTTAGAAATGAAATTAATCCGCTCTTCGCAATCATTTGCAAATCAATCACAAGATCAAACTGTTTTTTATGCAAATCCTTCCTTACCTGGAGCAAATAATTTATTTTCTTTATTCGTTTTCGATCAATAACATATACATTGTCGATCCACGGTTTTCCCGGAAGTATCTTCGCAAAACTTTCATGTATCGCCCAGGTAATGCACGCATCTGGAAAGAGCTCCCTCAAAGCATAAAGTGAAGGCAATGCATGAATTATATCCCCCAATGAGCTCATTTTAATAACCAGTATATTTTTGTAATCTTTCATCTATCTAGTTATCCTTTTTCCCGAAAAATATTTTTCAGAAAAAGATTTAAATTATCCCCTTCAAATAAAAAACCTTTTATACCCGCACGGGCTGCTGCTTCTATATCTCTTCTGCTATCACCGACCAAAAATGTGTTTTCTTTAATCAATCCATACTTGTTAATCGCCTGTAAAATCATCCCCGGCTTAGGTTTCCTGCAGTCACAGTCCATGTTATAGCGGGAAATTTCTGCACCATTCAGATGTGGGCAAAAAAAGAATTCAGTAATATTTCCACCATATTTCCTAAATTCTTTATTCATTTGTTTATGCAGTTTCATCACATCTTTTTCCGTATAGAAACCACGCGCCACACCGCTTTGATTGGTAACAACAAACAAAAGCCATCCCTCTTCCGTTAACCGGGCAACCGCTTCTCTCGCACCATCAATCCAGCGGATATTTTCATATCGGTATACATATCCGGAATCAATATTAAGAACACCATCCCGATCAAAAAGTATCGCCTTTTTCCCAATACGCATTATTATTTACCCCAATCAAGGTCATCAATCAACTGACAAATGATATGGGCACATAATATATGCATTTCTTGAATTCTCGCCGTACTATCACTGGGAATCACAAGTGCAACATCACAAGTATCAACCATCTCCCCTCCAGTCTTACCAGTTGAGGCAATAGTTATCATCTTCTTGTTTTTAGCCTCTATAATCGCTTTATTCACATTTTCGCTATTTCCGCTGGTGGATATCCCCCAGAATACATCTCCAGCGCGCCCAAGTCCTTGTACTTGCCGGGAAAAAACTTGGGAATAGTCATAGTCATTTGCGATAGATGTCAAGATAGATGTATCTGTACTAAGGGCAATTGCAGGAAGCGCCCGCCGCTCGTTATGAAACCTTCCAATAAATTCCGCAGCAATATGCTGCGCGTCAGCAGCGCTGCCGCCATTACCACAGATAAGAATCTTATGTCCGGTTATCATTGCACCTTGACATATTTCAGCCATTTGGCGAATTACAGGGAAAAGTTTTTTCGTTGCCAATAAAGTTTCTTCGTGAGCATTAAAACACGTTTCTATCGTATTAATTTTGATCATTTTTACTATCGGTTCCTTCTGTTTTACCATTTTTCATTAGCGTTTCGAGTTCGCTCATGAAACTGCTTAAATCTTTAAACTCCCTATATACCGATGCAAAGCGGACATAGGCAACCTGATCCAATTTACGCAGTTCTTCCATGATAAGATTACCGATAACTTCAGTAGGAACCTCCTGTTTCAATTCATTTCTGACAGTTCGTTCTACAGAATTAACGATTTCTTCGATCTGACGGGATGAAATATTTCTTTTTTCACAAGCTCTGACAAGGCCATTTCTCAACTTATTCCTATCAAACATTTCACGGGATCCGTTCTTCTTCACTACGCGTAATGGTGCTTGTTCAACAGTTTCATAGGTTGTAAACCGACGATTACAAGATAAACACTGCCTCCTTCTGCGAATAGACGCACCATCATCTGTATCACGTGAATCAGTCACTTTTGTATCAAGACTGCTGCAAAAAGGACATCTCATAACATTCTCCTTACAAAAAAAGCCACACTGCGATTGCGGTGTGGCCCTGCTTACTATCATTTTTTCAAAAATTCAGGAACCGCAATACCGGGTGTATGAATGCTGCCTCTAAACGTACTGGTTCCTGCCGCAGTTTTTGCTCTTTCTTCAAATCCTGTTGCAATAACCGTAATTTTAACGGTATCATTATCAAGTGTCGAATCGACAGATGTTCCCCAAATAATATTTGCATCAGGGTCGGCGGCTTCCGTTATAATCTGAGACGCCTCATTGATTTCAAAAAGCCCGAGATCTTCATTTCCCGTGATATTGATAATAATACCTTTGGCACCGTCAATGCTACGTTCTAATAACGGACTGTTAATAGCCATGGTTGCCGCATCGCTTGCACGATTATCACCTGTCCCCATGCCAATTCCCATCAGTGCTTCACCTTGATCACTCATAATCGTCCTGACATCTGCAAAGTCAAGATTAATAACCCCGGGGACAGTAATCAGATCAGAAATCCCCTGAATCCCCTGACGAAGCACTTCATCAGCCGTTTTAAATGCATCTCTCAATGG
>CDYQ01006265.1_pt1 | contig 22927 bp, 20 predicted proteins | sample 557451 | NCBI WGS metagenome assembly CDYQ01 (sample SAMEA3182059, study PRJEB8094) | gut metagenome | biome: human; feature: gut; material: Stool; isolation source: human stools | place: Canada | collected 2012-11-26
CTTTAATACGGGTAGCGTCCTCAACCGAAAACTCGCGGTAAATTTTCCGCAAAGCCTCTTTATTCTCCCCAGTCGCCAACGCACGAAGCTGCGGTAAGAATTCAGACAGAGTAATAAAATACTCGATCTCAACCTGCACTCTGTATTTAATGAGCGCATACTCTGAAAAGTAAGCCGCCAGGTTCTCGGCTTTATTTCTATATCGCCCGTCTACAGGCGAAATTGCTGTCAGTGTCGAAAATATCATATACATTATTAATATGGAGTTGCAAAGTTACTATAAATCTTAATACATATAGGCGGAGATGAAGTTTTTTTCTACTTTTTCGCAAAAATATTTGGAGGTAATAAAAAAAGCCGTATCTTTGCAGCGCTTTAGAGAGATAGAGCATATCAAACTTAATGAACAAATGAAAGGGCGTTTAGCTCAGCTGGTTCAGAGCATCTGCCTTACAAGCAGAGGGTCGGCGGTTCGAATCCGTCAACGCCCACTTTTTTTTAAGAGCAATCATGTAATCATGATTGCTTTTTTTATTTCCCAACCAACACAAAGAAACACCTTATTCTCCCACTATTCTTTAAAAGAAGGCTAACACAACAAAAAAGGCAGGAATAATAATTCCCGCCTTTTTGTTTCCTTTCGTATACACCTAACAACTTCCCCTATAGAACCTCACCGTTTCTTTTTATATAATGCAGAAGATATGACATGATCGATAGAAAATTTACCCGGTCCCGTTATGTACATCAGCACAAATACCACCAGATAAATAAAGGCCAGTTCCTTCACGGCAAACGGATCATTCCCGTGTATCACAAAAAAAGCCATTCCCATTGTAAAGACCATCGGGATCATAGCCAGACGATAAAACGCACCGAATATAAAGCCTACGGAACAAAATACCTCAGCGAAAACAGCCAGCCCCAACGACAACGTACTTCCTACACCCAATGGATCCGGGAAAGATTCCGACATAGCACTAAAATTCGTCCATTTCTGGATACCATGCGAAAGCAGCAATACTCCGAAAAGGATACGCAACGCCAACAAAAAAAGAGAAAAAGCATTTCCTACCGGCTTGGCAGGAAAAAGAAATTTATAAACCACTGACATAATCTTTGTTCTTTCTTAAATTAGTTATTCATTTATAAAACATAAATAAAAAAGAAAAGTTTACGCGTAACCCCATAAAAAAAGGACTTCCAACACTTGGAAATCCTTTTGTGACCAGGGTGGGATTCAAACCCACGACCTTCAGAACCGGAATCTGACGCTCTATTCAGCTAAGCTACCCAGCCAAAGACAGCGCAAAAGTATATATAATCTTGCAGGAAAACAAATGAACGGGCAAAAAAAGATTACTTTTGATATTTTGCAAGCATCCTAACGATAATCACTTCCATTTTGCAAATAAAAAAAGGCACATAATTGCTATTTTGCCATTAATTAGTATCTTTGCCACACATTATTCACAAACATAAAGCACAACAAGTATATGAGTTACTTAATTAAACCAGCAGGATATAAGGCTTTATTGAACTTATCGCAGACCGAGATGGGTATCAAAAAGATCAAAGACTTTTTCCAGCAAAACCTGTCTTCCGAATTACGGTTGCGGCGCGTCACTGCTCCGTTGTTCGTTTTAAAAGGGATGGGTATCAATGACGACCTGAACGGAACGGAACGTGCGGTCACGTTTCCGATCAAGGATTTGGACGATGCCAAAGCTGAAATCGTCCATTCGCTTGCCAAATGGAAACGACTTACTCTTGCTGATTATCAAATCGAAAAAGGCTATGGTATCTATACCGACATGAACGCTATCCGCTCTGACGAAGAGTTGGGAAACCTACATTCTTTATATGTCGACCAATGGGACTGGGAACGCGTCATGGGAGCCGAAGAACGGAATGTAGATTTTCTGAAAGAAATCGTACGTCGCATCTACGCAGCCATGGTACGAACCGAATATCTGGTCTATGAGATGTTTCCCGAAATCCGTCCTACATTGCCCCAGCAAATCCATTTCATACACTCCGAAGATTTATTGCAAAAATATCCGACCTTCACGCCGAAAGAACGGGAAGATGCGATTACGAAAGAATACGGAGCCGTTTTCATTATCGGTATCGGTTGTAAGTTAAGCAACGGAGAGAAACATGACGGACGCGCTCCGGACTATGACGACTGGTCGACAGTTGCAGAAAACGGACAAGTCGGATTAAACGGCGACCTGCTCGTCTGGGACGAAGTACTGAACCGTTCGCTCGAACTGTCCTCCATGGGTATTCGTGTGGATAAGGAAGCCTTGCTCCGCCAGTTGGAGATTTGCAACGCGGAAGAAAAAAAAGAACTATATTTCCACAAACGCTTGCTAAACAACGAACTGCCTCTAAGTATCGGGGGAGGTATCGGACAAAGTCGCTTGTGTATGTTTTACCTCCGCAAAGCCCATATCGGTGAAATTCAGGCAAGTATATGGCCGGAAGAAATGCGTCGTGAAGCCCGTGCTGCCGGTATGTACTTGATCTAATTGATAATTAAAAATTGAAAATTGAAAATTAAGGATGGATTATTGATAATTATTTCTGATATTCGCGTAATAAAGAGAATTTCCAATTTCTAATTTTCAATTTTCAATTACCATTATGGACGTCAAGATAGAACAGAGCTGGAAAGAACGATTAAGTTCTGAGTTTGAAAAGGATTATTTCAGCCAGTTGATCACCTTTGTTAAAGAAGAATACCGCCAAAGAACCGTCTATCCTCCTGGTCCCTGTATCTTCAGTGCGTTCGAACACTGTCCGTTCGACAAAGTCAAAGTAGTCATTCTCGGACAAGACCCCTATCATGAACCCGGACAGGCACACGGACTTTGTTTCTCCGTCCAAGACGGGACACCCTTTCCCCCGTCGCTCGTCAACATCTTCAAAGAAATCGAAAGCGATTTAGGCAAACCCATGCCGCAAACCGGCAATCTGCTCCGTTGGGCGGACCAGGGCGTCCTGCTTCTCAATGCAACCCTGACGGTTCGTGCACACCAAGCCGGCTCACACCAGAATAAAGGTTGGGAAGAATTCACGGATGCCGTAATCCACCGCCTGACAGAAGAGCGAAGCCATATCGTTTACATCCTGTGGGGGTCGTATGCACAACGGAAAGGCGCTTTCATCGACGCCTCCCGCAACCTGATATTGAAATCGGCTCATCCGTCTCCCCTCTCCGCTTACCGCGGATTCTTCGGGAACAAGCATTTCAGCAAAGCAAATGATTATCTGATCGCAACCGGACAGACACCAATAGATTGGTAATTATCAATTGACAATTGGAATTACTCCCATTTCTGCCCGTCACGATAGTTGCTGCTCTGGCGCCATTTCAGGTCTTTCAGCAAAGACGAACTTACTGCAATATTGAAGGTATAGGACTTATAAGGTCCCACCGGCACAAAACTGGCAGTCATCTGCCAGCAATGCAGGTCGCGAGTGATATTGCAAGTCATATAGGATATCTTATGCGTATCGAAGTCATAGGTGGCATTAAAGTTAAAACGCCAGTTCTTCGTCGGCTGGATATTACCGTTAAAGCTCAATGCATGTGTAAGCTTGTACTTATATTCGAGCTTGCTCGGGTCAAAGTCTCCATAACGCAATTGCATGCTATAGCTGAACGAAAGGCTCCAGGGCACTTTATTGACCATATAGCCATACGAATCGAACTCACCCGTATCTTTCTTGGCACCACGCAATCGGCCTCCTTCCATTTTACCCTGCTGGTCCCCCTCTTCCCCCGAAGAGATTTGTTCGAATTCCGGATCGTTCGATGCATTGGGGTCTGTCGGAGGGTTGTTGGAATCGTCGTTATTATCTTTCTTGCCGAACAATTTGCCGAACGTATCATTATTAAAGGTATAAGAGAAACTCGTACCGGTCTGGCGCAAACGGCCTAATCCTTTACCGGCCTGCCAACGCGGAATATCCAACCGGCGAACGGTCTTCGTCGCTTCATCGTAGCCATAGGTATAGGTATCGAACGTACCGTTCAGGTTCAATGTATAGCTCTTCGAAAACTTGAGACGCAAGCCTACACTCAAGTCACTCCACTTGAACGAATCGGCCGCCATATTATAACTCATCCCCAACGACAACTTATCGATCAGACTGATCTTACGCTCTCCTGTCGAATCGCGATCCGACTTGATCTTCATTTCGAGATTGTTATCTAACTGAAAACTCACGCTCCCCGACTTCCCGTTAGGGGCCGTCCCAAACATACCGCCTTCAAACGGCGAATAAGAGATCTGCTGCGTCTGTCCATATTGATCTTCATACATAAGATCTTTCCAGAAACCATATTTGGAAGCTCCAAAATCAGGCGTATAACTCAACGTTACCGAAGGTTCGAAACGATGACGAATCATCTTGATCTTGTCACCCAAAAACGGCAACGGTTTATAGAAACCATATAGCGTGGTGGAAGCTGAAACGGATGTGCTGTAATCGAATACGCGGTAGAAACCATAAGTCGTATCACGCGCAACCACCTGCTTCTTCTGCATGTCGTATGCTTTTTCCACCTTATTGGTGTACCAACGTTCGGTATAATTGAACGACGGCGAGATATTCAAATACTTGAACAAAGAGAAAGTAGCACTCACCGGAATCTGGTGCTGCATGGCATTCCGCCAATCCTTCACCAAGCTCGACTTGAACAATTTGTCTTCTTTCGTATCGATACTATTACGCAGGTAACCGTTGTAACTCATGGAAATCTTCTCATACCAACGTTCTTTGCCGACCGCATTCTTCCGTTTGAACGGGAAGATACGGCTCATCGTAATTGTAATATCAGGCAATGTCAGCGAGATCGTCGAGTCTTTCGAACGCTGGTTCACATTCATGGTAGCCGAAATACTGAACGGATTATTCGGGAAACGCTGTGTTATACTGATACTGGACCCTTTGGTATTCTGGTTCGCATCCGCAAACCCTTGCGAGCCAGGATAGAAGCTGTTCAGGTTATTACGGTCATAACTGCTGGTCGCAAAGTTCACACTCGCCGAGAAAGTCCGGTACGGATTTGCCTTCGGGTCCTGCGAGTGTGTCCAATTCAGCTTGAAGTCCTTAGACAAGCTATAATCGGGAAGCCCCTTGTCGCCCAAACGGGTAACCAGATAGGAGGCATTGAAACTGCCCGAAAACTTATACCGTTTCCGATAAGAAGAACGAGCCGACAGTCCCCAGGAACCTTTCGTATAGATTTCACCGGTCAAGGCCAGGTCCATATAATCGCTCAACGCAAAATAATACCCGCCGTCGCGCAGATAGAAACCACGCGAACTTTCATCCCCGAAAGTGGGCATGATAATGCCCGAAGAATAAGAACTCGAAAACGGAAAGAAACAGAATGGCAGACCGATCGGATAAAGCGGGACGTCCTCAAACACCAGATAGACGGGACCCGTCACGATATTTTTCTTCGGGCGGACTTTCGCCTTCGTCATCTGGATATAGAAATGGGGGTGATCATGCTCGTCGCAAGTCGTATACCGTCCCCCCTTCATATTCAGGACATCGTTGTCCATCTTTTTGGTACGTCCGGCCGTCACATAACCTTCGCCTTGTTGCGTGATCACATCTGTGATATATCCTTTTTTCGTACCGAAATTATAGCGCATCGTCTTGGATTCATACTGTTGGTCGCCATCTTTGAAAAGAGGATAGCCGAATTCCTCCCCGATCGAGTCGAGGCCGAAAGTGGCATACACCAGGCTACTGTCCATATTCATCTCGATTTTCTCGGACTGAAGTTCGATTTGTTGATATTTCACATCGCTTTCCCCAAACAGATAAGCCCAGTTCGCTCCCGTCATGATGATGGAGTCTTTCGCCTGGTAGGAAACCGGAGCGTCCAGCCCTGTCTGCTTCTTCGGTACACTGTCTAACGCAAGCACACTATCCTGTCCGGCAGATACGACCGTATCGCCCACAACGGCCATCACGGTATCGGTCGGGGCTATAAGTTCCTGCGCCTCAGTCATCATGTTTCCAGTGAGGAAAAGCAACAAAATAATCAGACATTTGTATTTCAAAAACATTCCGTCGTTATTTGCAGTGTGTTACAGCGGGCAAATGTATAACAATTTAGCGAGCCAATCCCTTTTTATTCCCCTAAAAAGAGTTTACACCAGTTATCAAACCGTTCGACAGTTTCGTTTCCATACTTCGAAAGGCCCTGTTTTACCTTTTCGACAGATTTTTCTTTGTCCAGTTTCGTTTTGCTGTAAAACTTGTCGGCGTAGCAAATCAGTTGTTCTTCCAAGGTTTCCGGCATAAAGTCCCGGTGCGGAAGAGGCAAACCTCGTTCTTCAATCATTGCCAGCGTAATACCTGTTCCCGTATGCCGTTCGCACACGCGGGCATGGCGGGGATAACCTTCCGCCCGCATCAATTCGGCCCCCAGATAACCGTGGCAAATATATTCCGCATCTCCATGACAATCGATATCGGGAGCATTACAACGGAAAATACCGATATCGTGCAGCATAGCTGCCTCTTCTACAAAGGTAAGGTCAAGATTCATCTCCGGATGCATCCGGGCTATAGCCAAAGCTTTATCTGCCACACTTCTACTATGAATAACCAAAATCCGGTACGCCTCCGAACCTACCGGATAATATTTGGCAATAATATCTAAAGGGTTCATAACAATCAATCGCTTTATTGAGAGACAAAGATACGCAATAAACAAAAAGAATCGTTACTTTTGCAGAAACAAATAGTAAGGAATGAGTCTATGAGAACAGTTATCAGGTATGCCTTCTGGCTGTTAAGCCTGTTCTTAATGTCTGAAATCCAGGCCGTCACTCCACAGAAAGCCCCTCTAAAATTGGGAGCCGAACGTATGGACGTCGTTACCCGTCTGTTGAAAGACAAACAGGTCGGATTAGTAGTGAACCAAACCTCCATCCTCGAAAAGCAGCAGAAGCATTTGCTGGACGCCTTGTTGGAAGAGGGTATCAACATAAAGAAAGTGTTCGCCCCTGAACACGGTTTCCGCGGGACGGCCGATGCGGGAGCCGAGATCAAAGACAGCCGTGACGTAAAAACAGGAGTCCCCATCATATCCCTATACGGAAAGAACAAGAAGCCGACAGCCGAGCAGTTGGCCGGCTTGGACGTGGTCGTGTTCGACATTCAGGATGTCGGAGTCCGCTTTTATACTTACATCAGCACCATGCATTATGTGATGGAAGCCTGTGCCGAAAACGATGTCGAATTTATCGTCCTGGATCGCCCTAACCCGAACGACTTCGTTGACGGTCCTGTCCGCCAGAAAGGATTCGAATCCTTTGTCGGCGTTGACCCATTACCCATACTGCACGGTCTGACGGTTGGCGAACTGGCTTGGATGATCAACAAGGAAGGTTGGCTGAAAAGTACTCCCGACACCTGTAAACTGCATATCGTCAAGATGGAAAACTGGCGTCACGGAGATCCGTACTGGTTACCGGTAAAGCCCTCTCCCAACCTGCCGAACGACCAGTCGATCCGTCTCTACCCTTCACTCTGTTTCTTCGAAGGGACCAATATCAGTGTCGGTCGCGGGACCTATTATCCATTCCAGATATTGGGAGCACCCGATGCCAGATACGGAGATTTCACCTTTACGCCCACCTCCTTGCCAGGTTTCGACACGAAACCGTTGCATAAGGACAAGGAATGCTACGGCACGGACTTGAGAGAATATCCCTTTACCGGGGGATTGACGCTGAAATTCCTCCTTGATTTCTATAATAAAGCAGGCAACGACCAAGCTTTTTTCTTCACCCGCCCACAATGGTTCGACCTGCTTGCCGGGACAAAAGAATTACGTTTCCAGATTGTCCGCGGCTTAAAGGAGAACGAAATACGCGCAAGTTGGCAACCGGCATTAAATAAATATAAGAAAATCAGAAAGAAGTACTTGTTATATCCCGATTATCGTTAACTTTGAACGGTTTTTTAAAACATACGGGTACAATTGATAAGTGCTTCTTCCTTGAAAATACATATATACATAGCGATATTGATATTGGCCCTTTGTTTTCCGCGTGAAGCAAAGGGTTCCTCCGATAAAAAAGGGAAGGAACTGTTTAATGTCCTTGTCATACAGTCATACAATCAAAGCCTGAGTGCCTACTCCAAGTTCGACAAGCTGCTGCACGAGGAACTGGAGGAAAAGCAGATATACTCTTCCATCCACACATTCTACCTGGACTGCGAACGCTATAATGCCACAGACGAAGAAGCCCGGATGTACTCCTTTCTCGACACTTTAAGTTTCAAACCGGACATCATCATTTCCAATGACGATCAGGCTACCTATACTTTAATGGCCTGCAACCATCCGCTCGGCAAGACGATTCCGGTTGTCTTTTCAGGTGTCAACTTTCCCAACTGGGAACTATTGGAACAGCATCCCAACTTCACGGGTTATTGGGACAAGCCTGAATATCTGAAAAACATACAACTGATCGAAAAACTATACGGAAGATCAAAAATACTGATCTTCAAAACGAAAGAATTCATCGGCAGAAAAGCGTTCGAAACGTTGATGGACAATATCCAGGGACATGGAATAGCTGTTTACGAAGGATTGTATCAAACAAGGCCCCAAACTACTTCCACGGAAATCCAGCCCGGCAAAGAAGGCGCTTCTGCCTTATATACGACCTCAACAGCCAACCTGACCGCCCGCCAGCTTCTTTGGGTATTTGAAGACAAGCCTTACACCGCCTGCATACAAATCATTCTCGACTTCAATGTCCTGACCGTCGGACGCCTGGCCAATGTGCCGAACTTCACAGTCATTAACAACGGGTTCAACGACAACAGAGGGATCACCGGTGGCTATTTCACTACCTTGCAAATCCAGGCTGATTGTGTTGCCCAAACAGCTGCCCGCATCCTGAAAGGCACTTCTCCAAATGACATTCCTATCGTAGAAAGCCCCAAAACATTTGCTTTCGACTGGAAAGAGATGCAACGTTTCAACATACGGTTGAGCGATCTGCCACAGGGAAGCATCATCTATAACATGCCACAGGAAGTCCGTTACCTAAACTATATTATTGCAGGCGGAATCCTGCTCGTCATAGCAATCGTCTATATCATCCTTCACCTCATTTACATGTACTACCGCGAAAGCGAACGGAAAAGGCAGGTGCAACTCCGGTTGATCGAAGAGAAAGAGCGAGCCGAAGAAGCCAATAAGATGAAATCGGCATTCCTCGCCAACATGAGCCATGAGATACGCACACCGTTAAATGCGATAGTCGGTTTCACCAACCTATTACAAGACGAAAAGGAATTGACCGATGAAGAAAAAGACCTTTTCCGCAATACGATCAACAAAAACAGTAATCTGCTGCTGAAACTGATTAATGATATCCTGGAACTCTCGCGCATTGAGTCGGGACGGATGTCTTTCGCTTTCGACGATTGCTCTCTAAACGAACTGTTAGAAGAGATCTACCAGACACATCACCTGCTTATGCCGTCGAATATCCGTTTCCTGAAAGAATTCCAAGAAACGGAACTTATCATTCATGTAGACCGTTTCCGGTTCACGCAAGTGATTACGAATTTCATCAACAATGCCGTCAAGTTCACCACTAAAGGGCACATCCTGTTAGGAGCTGTCTATAAGAAGGAGGAGAAAGAAGTTCATGTCTTTGTCGAAGATACAGGAAAAGGCATGTCGGAAGAGGCCCAGAAGAAAGTGTTCGAACGTTTCTTCAAGGTGGACGAATTTGCACAAGGTACCGGACTGGGCCTATCGATCTGTCAAACCATCGCCGAGCGCCTGGAGGGGCGAATCACCCTTTCTTCCCAGGAAGGAAAAGGCAGCCGCTTCACCCTGATCATCCCTTGCAGGCCGAAATAAAAAAGGCGGCCCGTCACAACCGGAACCGCCTTCCAAACATTTCACAATGAAAGTCACTTCTTTTCAATTACCATCAATTTGGTATTGTCCGTGCCATATAAAGCGATTTTATTGACCGGTTTCACCTCACCTACTGCATCAAAGCGAACGACTTTATCCAAAGCCTGCAACAATTCACGCTCACCACTCATATCCGGACAAGCCATACGCGTTGTCGCAACCTGCGGGAATTTAATGATATTCTTGCGGGAATCGCTGTATTCGATCTGCCCCATCATCCGATTGCATCCAGCTCTTCCGGAAAGGGAATGGCGAGCCACGTCGAACTCGATGACTTGATTCGTCTCGGCAGGATTCAACACCTTGCCGTTCAATTCGACAATATTCCAACTACCATCCAGGTCGGAGAAAGTCGCTTCCACACCTTTTTTCGCCTTACAAGAAGCAAAGATACCGATACTCAACGCCGCAAGACAAAGATACATGTACTTCTTCATTTCTATCCAATTAGTTTTTTGACAAAACCATCAACACGTTACCGTCAGCATCGACCAGCAACATTTCATTTTCGGACTGGCCGGCCTTCACACCTTTCACATTTCCCATAGCTTTCAAGATCGCATCTTCGATCTCCATATCCGGACAAGCCATCATGGTAGTGGCTGCGGGGTTGATCGTGATGGAAGAAATATCCTGGTCGTCCAGCACGACAGTCGAATTAAAGATATTACATCCGGCATTACCGTGAACTTTATTATCTTTCATATCAAACTCCATATTGGGCAAACCTTCTTTCAGTATTTTTTCTCCTTTTACTTCCACAATATTCCATTTACCTTCCAACTTCTTTGCATCCGTTTTGACTTCAGAGCAAGAAAACAACATCCCGACAAAAGCAGGAATCATCAAAAGTGTCAAAATAGCTTTTTTCATTTTTTACTTTTTCATTTATAATAATCACTCGTAAATATAAGACGCCGAATCATTGCAAAAAGTTCCCGACAAGCTCATTATTTAATATTCATTAACCATTCTTACACCCCATTCACAGCTTGTATTGTATTTAAAGGGGTTAAAAAACCACAGAGGAACCGGCAAAGCCGGGAACAATCATCTATTCATCAGCTAAAGCAGACGGCAAAAGAGAGCTTGCGGCACGAGGTTCAGCCTTACCCGTTAGTTCACCGGTAAATCTGCATTTACGGTTCAAACTTATCAGTACTATAATGAATTAAAAAAAACAACTATCATACTATCATGTTTCTTGTATATAACTTGAACATCATAACATATAGGCATGACAGTTTCCTTTTTAACTATCATGCAACTATCATAAATCAGCAGTTTAACCATCATTTTAGCCGTTTTACCCGAAACAGATACACTCCAAAAGTGTTAAAAACAGAATGTTTTCAGGAAAGCATAAGCCTTTTTTGCCGGAACACGTTACTTTTTTATAAGAAAGACGTTAGATTTTTTCCTCAAAATGCCCGTATCAGAGCCATTTACACCTCCATCTGAGCGGTCTTGAGACCCGGGTCTGCAGACGTCTGACACCCGGGTCTCGACAAAAAAATGTAACTATATTGCTGAAAATATGCTATATGTTACATGTGAAAAAGTTATTGTTTTCATGATGGTATGATAGTTGAAAAAACATCCATCATGCCTACTATCATTCCACATAAGTATTGATATTCATACTGCCAAAAGCAAAGTATGATAGTATGACAGTTGTTTTCACAATCAATAATAAGTTTGTAGAATAATAATCCGAATGATGATTTACCGGTATCAACATTTATGCTTCGCCAATATCCGGACCACCGACAAAGGAGTTGGTCAATTAATAAGGCTTACAGATTAATTTTGTATATTTGTTGCAACGTATAAAATAGTATGATATGGACACAAAAGATTTATTGAACGACAGCAGCATACATCACGGACGCAACCTCGTTTGCCTTATGAATAGAAAAGGATTTAAAGTGGAAGACCTGGAAAAGGCACTTCAATTGTCACAAAAACAGGTAGAAGAACTAACAGAGATGAAAAAAGAAGCCGGAGAATGAATAAGAGCATCGTCCTATATTTGTTACTCGCAGGACTGCTTACCTGCTTTTCCTGCACACATACGAAACAACAACCCGAAGAAGAAGGAGTCGACAGCGAATGGCTGGACAGCCTGCAACACGTATATCAATATGGCATCTGCATCGACTCGTTGGACGTGACGGAGTACAAGATGAGAAACGGCGATAATCCCGCCGCAATCTTTTCAGCCCTCGGTTTCTCCGCCTTGAAAGCAGACAGCATTACGAAAGCCTCCATCCATGTTCTGAACCCGACCAAACTCCGTGCGGGTATGAACTATTATACATTTACAACTCAGGACAGCGTTGCCGATATACGTTATATCGCCTTTGCCAAATCACTTGTCGATTATGCCGTCATCGACCTGACAGGCGATTCGATCCTGGCATACGAATTCAACAAGCCTATTACCATCAAACGCCATTACACAGAAGGGACAATCAATTCTTCCCTTTGGAACGTGATCAAGGCAAGTGGAGCGGACCCGTTACTGGCGATCAAGATTTCGGATGTATATGCCTGGCAGATCGACTTTTTCGATGTAAAAGAAGGAGACTCATTCCGGGTGTTGTACGACGTTGCCTATATAGACGACACGACAGCCCTGAATATCACCTCCATCGAGGGAGCCGTCTTCACGCATCAAGGAAAAGATTTTACAGCCATACCATTCACCCAGGATAGCGTTTTCGAATATTTCGATCTTGAAGGGAACAGCCTCAGAAAGGCTTTCCTGAAGGCTCCGTTGGACTTCTTCCGCATCACATCGCGTTTCACGAACGCCCGCTTCCATCCGATCCTGAAACGCTATCGGGCACATCATGGAGTAGACTATGCGGCTCCCGTCGGAACGGAAGTCAAGAGTATCGGAGCGGGGACCGTCATCGCCAAAGGCTATATGGGCGGAGGAGGCCATACGCTGAAAGTAAAACATAACTCCGTATATACGACTTCCTATATGCACCTGAGCAAATATGCCAAAGACATACAAGTCGGCAGCCATGTCGAGCAGGGACAGGTTATCGGCTACGTTGGCTCGACAGGGCTTTCGACAGGGCCTCACCTCGATTTCCGGGTATATAAGAACGGACAGCCGATCAACCCGTTACAGATGGAAGCTCCGCCTTCGCTGCCGGTCAAACCGGAACTGCGCGACAGCTTTGCCATCGTGAAGCAGACGGTGTTGGCAGAATTGGACAGCATGAGAGTAAAAAATAATTTATAATATTGATGCTATGAAATTTTTGGGTAATATCATTTGGCTTATCTGCGGCGGGTTGCTTACCGCTGTGGAATATCTGATATCCAGCTTGCTGCTGATGATTACGATAATCGGTATCCCTTTCGGGTTGCAGACATTGAAATTAGGAATGCTGGCCCTTTGGCCCTTCGGCAGCCGGGTGACGGACAACGGTAATTCAGGTGGTTGCCTGTGCCTGGTCATGAACGTGATCTGGATCTTCATCGGTGGCTTCTGGATCTGCCTGACACACCTGTTTTTCGGGTTACTGCTGTGCATCACGATTATCGGCATTCCTTTCGGCAGACAGCATTTCAAGATGGCCGCACTGGCTCTTTCGCCGTTCGGAAAAAATATCGTTTAAGAGAAAAGGACAGTCTATCACCAGATAGTCCAGTCGTGCTTCCACACACAAGTGCAAGCATCGATTGGCAGATTATTCATTCAACCAATCGAATCTGTTCCACCTCTACCGGATGATTCAAGAAAACAGAGGCGGCATCGGAGAATTTGGCAGCGGACTCGGTGGTCAGGAAACGACAGTTTCCCTGCTTTGTCAAACGGATATCCATTTCGGGATGACGGCGTAGATAGTCGGTCAGGCTCGCGGCTACGTATTCTCCCTGCGAGAATAAAGTAATTCCCTCAGGCAGGAATGCCTTGATCTTTTCGATCAGCAACGGATAATGCGTGCAGCCCAAGACGAGCGTATCGATCTCCGGATCGGCAGCCAAAATATGTTCCAAATGCTTCCGCACAAAATAATCCGCTCCCGGTGAATCGAACTCATTATTCTCAACCAACGGAACCCACATCGGGCAGGCTTCACCCGTCACCGTCATATGAGGAAACATCTTTTTTATTTCCAGCGAATAGGAGTCGGAAGTAATGGTGCCGGTCGTCCCTAAAATACCGACATGCTTGCTCTTGCTGATCTTATCCATCAGCTCCACCGTCGGACGGATTACGCCCAACACCCGACGAGCCGGGTCCCACTGTGGCAAGTCCCGCTGTTGGATCGTACGCAATGCCTTTGCCGATGCCGTATTGCAAGCCAGGATTACAAGCTGGCATCCCTCATTGAAAAGCGTCTCCACAGCCTGCTTTGTAAAACGATACACGACTTCGAACGAACGCGTACCATAAGGAGAACGGGCATTATCGCCCAAATAAATATAATCATACCCCGGCATTGCTGCTCTGATCTTATCAAAAATGGTAAGCCCCCCGTAACCGGAGTCGAAGATACCAATCGGACCTGGTACTGATGAAAACATGAGAGAAGTTGTTTATTTATATATAATTCAAGCACGGATTTCACTGAAAACGCGGAAAGAAAATAAATTTATCCGTGTAAATACGTGAAATCCGTGCCTTAAAAGATAATAGCGAGGACTTCTGTCTTCGCTATTTTATGTTTGCTAATTATATTAGTTAATACCTAACTTGGCTTTTACGAACTGAGTTGCGTCAACAGCAGTATTACCCTGATAAAGAACAATCTGCGGATCCAGAATATAAGTATATCCTTTTTCGTCACCGACTGCCTTGATTGCATTTTTCAGTTTGTCCTGGATCGGAGTGAACAACTCACCCTGCTTCTTCTGGAAATCCTGCTGGGAAATCTGGATGAAGTTCTGTGTACGCTGTTCCATATCCTGCAATTCCTGCATTCTTCTCATTTTGATATTTTCTGTCAATGAATCCTGCTGTGCAACAAAATCGGAATACTTCTTATTGTATTCATCCTGCATCACCTGCATTTCGTTTTTATATTTGGCTTCCATATCAGCCATTTGTTTCTGCATCGTTGCAAATTCCGGCATAGCCTGGATCACTTCCTGCGTATTTACAATCGCAATCTTAGATTCTTGAGCAAAAACGCCCAACGGGAGCATCATCAACAAAAAAATAATCAGTTTCTTCATTTTCCTATAAAATATTACTTGTTATTAATCATATTCTTAATTTGCTTCATTAAAGCGCACAAATGTAAGCATTTATTTTGAATATCCTAACTTTATCAGGACTTCATTGCTTATATCGATCTTCGGAGAAGCAAAAATGATATTCATTGACGACGCCCGGTCCATGACCATCTGATAACCTTTATCTTCGGAGATTTCCTTCACGGCATTGTAGATCTCATCCTGTATCGGCTTCATCAGGCTTTCACGTTTTTTAAACAGTTCGCCTTCAGGACCAAAATATTTACGTTTCAAATCCTGTGCCTCCTGTTCTTTCTGAACGATCGCTTCTTCACGTTTCGACTTCATCTCGGCAGACAGAAATACAAGATCGCTCTGGTAAGTCTTGTACATGTTCTGCGCTTCCTGCTGGATAGCATCCACTTCGTTTTGCCATTTCTTGGAAACCTGGCTCAACTGCTCATTCGTCATTTCATAAGCCGGAATATTTTTCAATATATATTCCATATCTATTAATGCAAACTTTTGTGCGTGCCCTGCAAACGAGCAGAGGAACAACAGACAGCTTAAGGCAATAATCTTTTTCATACACATGTCATTTATAGTTACACCTTCTGACTGCAAAGATAAGAGAATTGAAATTTGAAAGTTGAAAATTGAAAATTAATAAGATACAATTAACAATTTAACAGACTTGCCAAGTACGGTTCAAAGAATGCCCAAACGCAAAAAAGACAACCGGAAACAAATCCGATTGTCTTTTCTATCTCATATTGAACATTCAATATTCAATTTTCTAAAATTCCTGACCGATAATGAAGTGGAAGTTGCTACCACCTCTCTGATCGTATCCATCAGGACGGTCGAAACCGTAAGCCCAGTCAATACCCATCAAACCGATCATCGGGAGGAAGATACGGACACCGACACCGGCAGAACGCTTCAATTGGAACGGATTGAAATCTTTCAAATCTCTCCAAGCATTACCCGCTTCCACGAATACCAGACCGTAGATCGTCGAAGACGGTTCCAACAGGAACGGATAGCGCAACTCCATCGACAGACGGGAGTAAGCGTAACCATAGGAATTGTAACCACCGTTACCGGCGATACTACCGTTCTCGTAACCTCTCAAACCGATCGTTTCGGTTGCATAGGTACTTGAGTATCCACTCATACCGTCACCCCCCATATAGAAGGTTTCGAACGGCGATTTCTTATACTTGTTGTAAGAACCCAGAAATCCGTATTCGACACGCGTCATCAATACCGGCGTACGTTTCACTGTCAGAGGAGCCAGCGGAGAGAATATCTTCGCTTTGAATTTCCATTTATGATATTCGATCATACGGAACTTGGCTTCATCTTGATCGCTCATATTCTTATAGTCCTTGCCGTCCCATAAAGACCAAGGAGGAGTGGCGGCAACCGAGAACATGAACTGGGAGCCTTTACGTGTGTACAGCGGATTGTCGATAGAGTTACGCTGCAAGTTCAATTCCAAGTTGATGTTATGACAGTTACCGTTATTTACCAGGAAGTAATCCCAGTCTTTCATCATATACAACTGATAGTTCAGAGTCGCCATAAACTGGAAGTAATCATCCGGCCAGTTCAGGCGCTTACCATAACCGGCAGAAAGTCCGAACATCATGATCGACTTATCCGGGTCATAGGCCAGCTCATAGTTACCATAATTGCCATAACCGTAACCGTAGCCATAACCATAGCCACCGTAGCCGCCATAGTAAGGATAGCCGCCATAACCGTAATACGGGTTATAACCATAACTGTTATTGCTCAAATAATTACTACTGATATCCGTCTGTTTGGAGAAATAGGCGCTCACGGACAATGTATTCGGTCGTTTGCCTCCGAACCACGGATCCATAAACGATATGCTGTATGCCTGATAGTAACGTCCATTTGTCTGACCGCTCAACGTCAGCGTCTGTCCTTCACCCTGCGGAATAATGCCTTTATATGTACTCGGATTCAGCAGGTTCTTCATGGAGAAGTTCGTAAACTTCAAACTCAACTTACCGATCACACCAGTTTGTCCCCAACCGGCAGAGAACTCGATCTGGTCATTTGCCTTGGACACAAGGTTGTATTGGATATCCACCGTTCCGTTATCTGGATCGGGTATTGGTTGCGGAACCAAGTTTTCCGGGTCGAAATGTCCCATCTGTGCGATTTCACGGGTTGAACGCATCAAGTCGTCACGACTGAACAACATACCCGGCTTCGTACGGAGTTCACGGCGCACGATATCTTCATACAGACGGTCATTACCGTTAATGATCACCCGATTGATAGTCGCCTGAGGGCCTTCCTGAATACGTACTTCCAAAGAGATGGAGTCGTTTTCGACGTCCACTTCTACCGGGTCCGCCCCAAAGAAAATGTAACCGTTGTTATAATACAAGTTGGAAACGGCATCCTCGTCGGTCGTCAATCGTTCATTCAGTTTCTTCTGGTTGTAAACATCGCCAGGTTTCATTCCTAAAATATATAACAACTGTTCCGTCGGATATTTCGTATTACCAACAAAGTTGATATCCTTCAGGTAATATTTGTCACCTTCTTCCACTTTCAAGAAGATATCCACACGTTTATCGTTATAGTTCACAACACTGTCTTCCACAAGAACAGCATCGCGATATCCCTTTTCATTATATTTCTCGATAATGTGTTTCTTATCGTTTTCGTATTCTTCAGTCGTAAATTTCTTCGTGCTGAATGCTTCCAAGATACTGCTCTTCCAGTCGTTAAACAGGCTGAACTTCTCGTTCGTCTTTTTCATCGCCTTTTTCAAGTCGCGATCAGTCAACGCACTGTTTCCTTCGAAATGGATCTTGTGGATTTTGGTCTTTTCGTTCTTGTTGATGTTGATATCTACGATCACTTCACCTTCATGTGCGATATCGTCTTTCTGAAGGATTTCGACATCCACATTCTTAAAGCCTTTGCCATCGAAGAACTTCTTGATCAGCGTGGTCGCACGATCGATCAGGTTAGGAGTCACCTGGTATCCTTTACGCAACCCCAGACGGGCTTCCAGATCTTCACGTTCCCCCTTCTTGATACCATGATAGTTGACTTCCGAAATACGCGGACGCTGTTTCAATTGGATTTCCAACCAAACCTGATCTCCCTCTATTTTAGTTGCCAGAATCTTTACATCCGAGAATAGTCCATGTTTCCAGAAACGCTTTACAGCATCTGTAATCGCCCCGCCCGGCTCAGGTATAGTAACCTCATCCCCTACCGACAAACCGGAAAAGCCTATTAACACGAAATCATCATAATTCTTAATCCCCGTCACCTTGATATCCGCAATTTTATACTTTTTGGGAGGTGACGAATAGGAAATGACCGGCACTTCTGCCGGCTCTTCAACCTTGGTAGTGTCAGTTTCCTGAGCAAAAGCCCCGAAAGCAAATCCCAGAAACATGAAAAACAGCACTATTCTTTTGTACATATAACAGCTATTGTTTATAAGATTAATTGCTCGCTTGTCTTACCGAAGCGCCGTTCACGCTGCTGGTAATACAATATAGCTCCATACAACTCTTCTTCTCTAAAATCCGGCCAATACACATCGGTAAAGAAGAATTCGGCATATGACAACTGCCAAAGCAGGAAGTTGCTGACGCGTTGTTCTCCTCCGGTACGGATCAATAAATCCGGATCGGGAATACCTTTGGTCGTCAAATAATCCGAGACGACAGCCTCGGTTATATCGTCAGGGTTTATTTTTTTCTCCACCGCCTCCCTGGCCAAACGCTTCACGGCTTCGGTTATTTCCCAACGGGCCGAATAACTTAAAGCCAATATGAGCGTAACACCCGTATTGGCTGAAGTCTGTGCAATACAATTCTGCAAAGTGGCATATGCATCTGCCGGCAAGCGATCCAGATTGCCGATCGCCATCAGACGGACGTTATTTTTCATCAGATCGGGAGTCTCGCGATGGATGGCTGCGACCAGCAAGCTCATCAACGCCTGTACCTCCGCCTCCGGACGATTCCAGTTTTCTGTCGAAAACGTGTACATCGTCAGATATTTCAAACCCACGGTTGTAGCGGCTTCCACGACTTTACGGACAGAGACAACGCCCTCCTGGTGTCCATAGCTCCGGTCTTTTCCCTTCGCTTTGGCCCAACGTCCGTTACCGTCCATAATAATCGCCACATGCTGCGGCAATCGATTTTTATCTATTTGTTCAATCAGCGACATAGTGTTTTCATCTATAACTACTGTATATTATCTATATTCTTCGCATTGTTGCAAGTCCTGCACCGCGGACCGAAATCCCAAGTAACCGTAAACAACAAAAAAGAATACCAATCTTTATTCTTCAAAAAACTACCTTTCATATGGTAGGGATCATCCAGAAACGCATTGCTGTCGTCCGTCACGTCCAGACCGTCGCCAAATAGCTTACGGAACGAGAACTCGCATCCCAGGTTGATCCTGTTCTTAACCTTGTATTTCAAACCTACACCGAGCGGAATGTTCGGACCGGCAAAAGTCTTCCCGCTACCCGGCGCTACCGTCACCCCCAATCCCATAAAAATATAGGGAGTGAAACGTCTTGCGTTTGAATACGCAAATTTATCACTGTACGGAAAGAAGTTGAACTCCATCTGCCCGCCCAGTTCGATCAGGCTCCGACTGAAAGAACCTTGTGCATGGTCCGGAAAAACATTCTGCTGCCCTTCCGTCGTACCTGAAACCTGCCCCCACATCAGATTGGTCTTTAAAGCCCACCTGAAATTGGGATTATAGCGAAAAACGGCTCCGAACGCGGGATTCAACCCTTTGAAAAAAGCGTTCTTGTTGACATCGCCCATATAAAAGGCTCCGCCTGCCATTCCTCCGATCTCATATTTATATTCTTGTGCGTGAAGACCGGTCATGCAACCGGCCAAAAGGACTAATAAGAGTATGCGCTGAAAGAAAGTTGAAGTCATAATTGTTTTCTGTTATAATCTATACCTTCTTTTCTAACGCCGAATCACTCATAAAATTATACGGTCCTCCACGAACTTTCTTTATACTTAAAAACCCAGACGGTTAATACGGCCGCGCCAGATTTGATTTAATACATTCGAACTATTGGTTTCTTTTCCACCGAAAAGATACATATAATTATCCTTATCCACGTAGATAGAAGAGAACCCTCTTGCCTTGAATTCCTGCGGCATTACAACCAATGTATCCGACAGACTCCAGTTTACGCCGCCGTCACGTGACAGGTAAATGTCAGAAGAGGCCTTACCTGCTTCATTGATACCACTCAACATAAATATCTTATCGTCATATTCCGCTACTGCAACGCCCTCCTGTTTATCAAAAGGAGCCGTTTCGTCATCCGTCAACTTCGCCCAGACTTTGCCATCATCCGTCGCCCAAGCCGTATTCGTCAGTTTATTGTCCTTATCTCTTCCGGCAACCACTAACAGGCGGGCACGGAACATCGAATTATAAGAAAGATTACCGAAACCGGTCAAAGGGAAGCCTTCGTTCAGAAGAGTTCCTTCGTTCCATTCCTTCGCTTCATTCATATACCCGTAAACCAACGTGCCATTCTTGTCGATAACCGCACTAAGGGCTGACGGCTGCTTTCCTGCTGCCGTAAAATCATCGTCCACATCAATAGCACCCAAAATAGCTTTTATCACCGGCGCATTTTCGACAAGCGACCAAGTCTGGCCATCGGCTGAACTATAAAGGAAACCTTTCGTCGTAACAGCATAAAACGCATCTTCATAAGCAGTAATCTGTGACAAACGGATTTCTCCGGCAGGAAGCCCCGATACAGACAGTTCCGTCCAGTTCTTTCCATCCGTAACGGCCGAACGGTACAACCGGTAGCCTTCGTTTACGTTTACAGGCTGCGTATACATATAATAAGACTCGCCACTTCCTTCACCGAAAACAACTACCTTTTCTTCCTTGACAGCACCGTCCGTAATACCTTCCTTGTAAACACCCCAGACCATCGAGTCGGGAACAACCTGGTGAATATTGACTTGCGCAATGTATGTTTTTGTGGTTTTGCCGTCCCACAATGTGTTCACGAACTTAACTGGTTTGGAGAAATCCAACGAGTCTTCCAGGTTCCAATAGCTTAACGTATCACTGATAGCTTCCTGCATGACCTGACAAGTATACACCGTAGAAGCCAGCTTAACCGTACAAATCACTTTTTCATCCAGCTTTGTTCCATAAGGCATTGAATCAATATTAAATATTTTCCCATCCACCTGATCAATCGTGAAAACGACATCTTTCAAACCTGGGATAGAATCATTCGACAAAGAAAAAGATAGAATCTGACAATCTTTACTCCACTCATATTGCGTATCATCCGAACCCAAACAAGACGACAATAACAGAGCACAACATCCGGCTATAAACAGTACTATTCTATTTTTCATCAAAAAATAAGTTTGTTGCATATAAAGGCACAAAAGTAGAAACATTTTTTGCTTTATACCCCATATAGGAGAATATTTATAATATTTTAGTGTCGTTACGAATTATAAGTTCATTTTAAGCCTTTTGTTTCCAGGTTTCCAAAAGATGTCCGTGCCTCTGTTCCGTACCGGTCAACACGCCAGGAACAGCAGGTGCTTTCACACCCGCACCCAAAACGACCGGAGCCGTCTCAACCCAGGCCTCGTCCCACAGGCCGGCATCAAGGAAGCTTTCCAGCAGTTCCGCACCTCCTTCGACCATCAACGAATTCAAATTCTGCCCATACAAATATTGCAAGACTTGCGACAGGACCTCCTGCCCGAAATCAATCTGCACATACTCGACATTCGGTCGGCTTTCGACTTCGACAGCTGTAAATACGAGCGTAGGCACCGCGCCATCCAGCAGATGCGAACCGACCGGCAACTTCAACGTCCGGTCGAGCACCACCCGGACCGGAGAACGGCCAGCCCAATGCCGCACAGTCAGCGACGGATTGTCTAACAACGCCGTACGTGTCCCGACCATAATAGCCGCCACTTCGGAACGAAGCCGATGAACCCTTCGGAGAGTCTCGGCAGAAGACAAAAGCACCGAAGGCACAGAAGCATCTTCCCTCCGGATATCCATAAACCCATCTGCGCTCTGGGCCCATTTCAGATAGACATAAGGACGTTTCCGTATCTGGAAAGTCATAAAAGCAGGATTCAAGGCACGGGCCTCTTCTTCCAGCACACCCGTCACGACTTCGATACCCGCCTCGCGCAACATGCGTACTCCTCGTCCCGACACTTCTGGAAACGGGTCCAAAGTGCCGACCACGACGCGCGGGATACCTTTCCTTATAATCAACTCCGCACAAGGAGGTGTCTTTCCGTAGTGGGAACAGGGTTCGAGACTTACATAGATAGTAGAATCCCGCAAAAGCGCTTCATCCCAGACGGAAGCCACCGCATTCACTTCGGCATGCGCTTCGCCACATTTGCGATGAAACCCTTCCCCTATGATCTTCCCTTTATGCACAATCACCGCACCGACCATCGGATTCGGAGCCGTATTGCCTTCTCCGCCCCGTGCAAGCTCGATGCAGCGGGCCATATATTTCTCTTCGACAACCATCTTCTTTTGTTCTTTATTCAACAAAGGTACAAAGATTATGAAAAACCAGCGGGAAAAGGGAAAAAGTTTCAAGCCTGAAAATGAATTAAAAATAAATTTTCAAGCTTTTCCTTATAGTGAAAATAAACT
>CDYQ01017434.1_pt1 | contig 22926 bp, 24 predicted proteins | sample 557451 | NCBI WGS metagenome assembly CDYQ01 (sample SAMEA3182059, study PRJEB8094) | gut metagenome | biome: human; feature: gut; material: Stool; isolation source: human stools | place: Canada | collected 2012-11-26
GCATGAGAGGGACAGGAAAACGCTTGAACCTACTATACGGGCGGTATTCCCGGACGCATGGAGCCCGAAGATAGTCACCCCGCCGCCAATTACCGTGGTGAACGTATCGAACAGAAAGCTGTATCTTGAACTGCGAAATCCCGTCAAGGCTGATGAAATAGCAGTTTCTGCGTTCACCATGATAGTCACAACCGAAAAAGAAACTGTGCGCTTGCAGCCGATTTCTGCTGATTTCGGCGTGGGTGATTTCGGCAGTACGATTTGGCTTGCGTTCGGCAGTTCCGTGATGAAAGACAGCGTTCAGAGTATTACTCTGCTGTATGACGGAGATGTCGGAAATCTGACCGATGTTCTGAACAATGCGCCGTGTAACAGCTTCCAGACATCGTTTATTTACACACCGTATGAGGAGGAACAGGAATGATTAAAGGTAAAGCGACCATTCAACTTTTTGATGAAAAGACGGGCGAGGTTGTTCGTGAAATCCACGAGGAAAATATGATAACCAACGCAGTGGACACGATTCTCAACCCACCCGATTACATCGAAATCGGCATGGATTCCGATAATGACCGCAGCTTTAATATGCTGCGTGATTTTGCGGGTAACATCGCCGATACTGCATTCCGTGGAGTTATTGTCTGCCGTGACAAAATCCCCGAGGACGGCAACAATATGATGCTACCTTGGACGAACGAGGAAATAGGTCACGCAGGAATCGCCAACACGAACACGGACACAAGCATCGGCACTTACAACGCTAATGAAAGCGGCCGCATTGAGAACGGCAAGGGTTACCGTCATGTCTGGGATTTCGCTTCGGATAAGGCGAACGGCGAAATCAGTTGTATCTGCCTTACCACCAAGGACGGCGGCACAAACGGAATGCACCATTCCTACTGGAATCTGTCCTGCGGAGGAACTGACCTTAACAGCAGTTCCCTAGACTCGTTCAAGCAGGCGTATCACACTATTGTCGGACGGTATATTCCGGATTCGCAGTTCAACTGCGGGGTTTTCAAGTGGTTTTACATGGGCAGGCTGTCAAACGGAAATGTGCGGCTCCTCGGAAAGCATATCCATGATGGGTGCATTTATGAGGTCGTTATGTTCGACCCCATGTCCATAAGTGTAAGCACGGAAAAGCCGTTCTGCGGCATTATCAGCGTGAAGAAAGTCATAGAGCTTTTCCCGGCCGCGGAGCGTATTCCGGATTCCATGTACGACAACAGCTATCATCACGGAAGTTATTTTTATGACTGTAACACTACAAATGCGGACTATGTACCGCAGGAAGAAAAGGAAAAGCTGCGGCAGGATTGGGAGGACAACCCCCAGTGGCTTGCTTATTTCCCGTATGTTATCGGCGATAAGATACATATCGTTGCGACCTCACGCTGTCATATCCATCATTATATTTTCAGCCTGTCCGACTACTCGCAGGTTTCGAAGAAAACCATCGAAACCGACACGTTGCTCCAAATGTACGGCGTGGGCTTTAAGTATGAGAGAATCAGCAATTCTTCATCGCAGTACAGATGGTTTTACGGCGCGGGTGTGAACGGCGATTACTGCAATGCGCTAAGCGCCTTTGAGTGGGACGATAAGTACTTCGTTATTACTAAATATCCGCTGATAGACGGGAAAGAAGCGACAGGAACAAACAACTTCGGGCAGCTGCGCATATTCACAAAGGACGGAAAATCCACGGGCAAGACATGGCAGTATGTCGCTGACGGAACGCTCCCGAACATGACCGCCGCTAGTTTCTGGGGATTTTATGTTGACGAAAAGACGAACACTCCGCTTGTGATTTGCGATAGCTGCAACATTTCCTATTCACTGCTCGCTCTTGAGATAATCAAAAGCGGCGAGGATTACGGAAGATACAGAATGCGGTTTTCTGCACCGACTTACGGAAACAGCTACCTGTATTCGTATGCGAATATACTCAAAGTCGATGGGCTTAGTCTGCCGCTGTATGTCCTGCCGTACTATCCATATTCAAGCGGTAGTCAGCATTTCTTCGGCTTTGCGCTTGGGATATGCAAGCTGTGTCTTACCACAATAAATAACCTGTCAGAGCCGGTGCGAAAGCTGGACGGGCAGGTCATGAAAATAACTTACGATATCGTTGACGAATGATTGGAGGGTTTATTATGAGAGAATTCTGGAACACAATTCAGCTTATTTTTACGGCGGTCGGCGGGTGGCTCGGCTGGTTTCTCGGAGGGAGCGATGGTTTGCTTTATGCGCTTATTGCCTTTGTGGTGATTGACTACATAACCGGAGTGATGTGCGCTATCTCGGACAAGAAGCTGTCAAGCTCGGTAGGATTTAAGGGAATATGCAGAAAGGTGCTTATCTTCGCTCTGGTCGGCGGCGGGCATATCCTTGACACTCGGGTTATTGGCGCAGGCTCTGTTCTGCGTACTGCAGTGATATTCTTCTATCTGTCGAACGAGGGAATTTCACTGCTTGAGAACGCCGCTCACCTTGGTTTGCCCGTTCCTAAGAAGCTGAAAGACGTACTGGAGCAGCTGCATAAGCGCTCGGAAAAGGAGGACAATGATGAAGATTAAAGGTGTTGATTTAAGCTACTGCCAGGAGGGCATAAGCTTTTCTGCGCTGAAACAGGCGTGTGTGAAGTTCGCGATTATCCGTGCGGGCTTTTCCACCAAGAAAGATGTGACTATGGATAAGTTCGTGGCGGACTGCAAGAAATACGGCATAGACTACGGATTTTACTGGTACAGCTATGCAATGAGCGTTGAGCAGGCACAGACAGAAGCTGAAAAGTGCATTGAGGTAATTAAGAACTTATCTCCGGCATATCCCATATTCTTCGACATGGAGGAGAAAAAGCAGATTGATAATCTGAACACGGAAATCCGCACAAAGATGGCGATTGCTTTCTGCGAAAAGATAAGGCAGGCGGGATTCAAGCCCGGAGTTTATGCAAATCCGTCTTTTATGGAGAACTATTACGACAAGAGCAGAATAGTCGGTAAGTATGACATCTGGCTTGCCCACTGGACTAACAGCCCTGACTGCCCGTCAAGTTTCAGCTACGGTCAGACTATGTGGCAGTGGGGGCTTGACAGAATAGGCGGATACGATATTGACGGTGATGTCTGCTTTACCGAATACGGCAAGAAAAAGCCTGTCGAGAAAACTATAGATCAGCTTGCTGACGAAGTGCTTGCCGGCAAGTGGGATAACGGCGCAGAGCGTGAAAGGCTGCTCACCGCCGCCGGATACGACTACAATGCGGTTTAGAAAAGAGTCAATGAAAAGCTATACAGGAAAACCGTTGATGAGATTGCCGTTGAGGTTATTGCGGGTCTGTGGGGGAACGGAGCTGAACGCAAGGAAAAGTTGACTGAAGCCGGGTATGATTACTCGGAGATTCAGAGGAAAGTGAATAAGATGATAAAATGATATTGTGCCGTGGGTGTTTGGATAATTCCAAATGCTCACGGCTTTTTTATTTTTCGGTTCTGTTTTCGTAATTGCCTGTCCAGTAAGAGGTGAAAACACTTTGAGAGGAGCAGTTACAATGACAGATGAACAGAAAGAGATTATACGGAAGATGCGAAAGCAGAATGAAACTTATGCAACGATTTCCGATGTAGTCGGAATCCCGACAGGAACGATTAAGTCGTACTGCCACAGACATAATCGTACTCTCAAAAACGCAAATTCTGTAATATGTAAGAGCTGCGGAAAGGATATCATCATTAAACCCAAAATAAAGCCCCGCTTGTTCTGTTGCGACCAATGCCGACAGAAATGGTGGAATGCTCATAGAACAAGCCATCAGAGCAGAAAGATTCAGATTTTCACCTGTGCTGTTTGCGGAAAGGAATTTATGGACTATATAGGAGCAAATCGCAAGTACTGTTCACAGACCTGCTACCGAAGAAGGAGTGACATTGATGGATAAGAAGTATTTTAACGCTCTGTTCGGTTACAAAACAGCAATGGTACAGGCTAAAGCAATGCTTAACAAGGGACTTATTTCGGCTGACGAATATGGCATAATAGAAACAAAAATGTGCGAGAAATTTGGTATCAATTCAGACAGTTTATTTCGAGAAAATGACTTGCTTTATCCGTCTGTTAGAGTTAATATGTCATCTGTGAAGGAGATGATATAATGCCGAAAACGGTCAAAAAGGTTGCATACCCACCTCAATTGCCACGCAGGAAAAGAGTAGCTGCGTATGCGCGAGTATCAAGTGGCAAAGACGCAATGCACAATTCTTTGTCTGCACAAGTCAGTTATTATAACGACCTGATTCAAAAGGAAGATAGCTGGGAATTCGCTGGCGTATATTCTGATGAGGCTTTCACAGGAACTAAGGAATCACGACCGGGTTTCCAGAGCCTTTTATCAGATTGCAAAAGCGGTCAAATTGATATGGTCATTACAAAGTCCATTTCGCGCTTTGCCAGGAACACGGTAACACTTCTCGAAACGATCCGAATGCTTAAAGCACTGAATATAGATGTCTATTTTGAAGAGCAGAACATTCATACCATGAGCGCAGACGGGGAGCTAATGCTAACCATTCTTGCTTCATACGCCCAGGAAGAAAGCCGCTCTGCAAGCGAAAACCAGTTGTGGCGTGTAAAGAAGAATTTTGAAGCAGGAAAACCTTGGCGCTGCTATATGCTTGGGTATCGCTTGAACGATGGTCAGTATTACATCGTTGATGAAGAAGCGGAAGTTGTACGGCGCATTTACAGAGAATATCTTGATGGTTCGGGCTGTAGGATAATCGCCAATAGGCTGAATGAGGACAAAGTCCCTACCATGAACGGCGGCGAATGGCACCCTCGCACCATTGCCACAATTCTTCAGAATTACACCTACACAGGCAGCTTACTTTTACAAAAAACATACAAAGAGAACTACATTACAAAAAAGAAAATGACGAACGATGGTCAAAGACCACGCTATCTCGTTAAAGAAGCACATGAAGCTATAATACCACTTGATCAATGGCAGTCTGTGCAGGATGAAATCAAGCGCAGACGTAATTCCATGAAAGTTTTGTACTCTTCAAAGGTTTCCTTTGTATATACCGGGCTTATACAATGCGCTAAGTGCGGAAAGAACTATCGGAGAAAAACCACATCATCGAGAGTGGTTTGGTGCTGTGCCACATATAACACTAAGGGCAAAAAGTACTGTGATTCTAAGCAAATACCTGAAACGGTTCTTGACTCTCTAATGACGCAGATTACCGATGAGTCATCAACAGTTGTGAAAATCATAGCAGATGATAGCAATACAATTCATTTTCACCTTTCGGACGGAACAGTAATTACCCGAACATGGGCAGACCACTCCAGAGCCGAATCATGGACACCTGAAAAGCGTGAAGCCGCAAGACAAAAAGCGTATGAAAGGAACAAGAACAATGGCAAAAGCAGTCACGATAATACCGGCAACCAAGGATAAGTTCACAGCCTTACCGACATCATCAATTCAGAAAAGACGAGTTGCAGCTTATGCACGAGTTTCTACAGACAGTGATGAGCAGTTCACCAGTTATGAAGAGCAGATTGATTACTACACTCAGTACATAAAAAAGCGTGATGACTGGGAGTTCGTTAGGGTTTACACTGACGAAGGCATTACAGGGACAAGCACCAAACACCGAGAGGGGTTCAATGCAATGGTCGCAGATGCCCTTGCGGGAAAGATTGACCTCATTGTAACCAAGTCGGTAAGCAGATTTGCGCGTAACACGGTAGACAGTCTGGTTACCGTCAGAAAGCTGAAAGAACACCATGTTGAGATATATTTTGAAAAAGAAAATATCTACACATTCGACAGTAAGGGCGAACTGCTCATCACAATAATGTCCAGCCTTGCACAAGAAGAAAGCCGCTCAATTTCAGAGAATGTCACCTGGGGACAGCGCAAGCGTTTTTCTGACGGAAAAGTATCCATGCCGTATAAACACTTTCTTGGATATGAGCGCGGTAAGGATGGCGTACCTGTAATCAACGAAAATGAAGCGGAAGTTGTCCGGTTGATTTACAAGATGTTCCTTCAAGGCAAAACTGGAAACGGCATTTGCAAACAGCTCGACTCTATGAATATTCCTACCCCATCCGGTAAGTCAAAGTGGAATAGAAGCACCGTTATGAGCATACTCCAGAACGAGAAGTACAAGGGTGATGCATTATTGCAAAAGAAATTCACAACTGATTTCTTAACCCAAAAACAAAAAGTCAATGAGGGTGAGGTACCGCAATACTATGTTGAGGACAGTCACCCTGCAATAATTAACGACATTGATTTTGACATGGTACAGGCTGAAATTGTCAGGCGACAGGTTCTAGGTTATTCATACAGCGGCACAAGCATATTTGCCAGCAAACTTATCTGCGGCGATTGCGGAGGTTTTTACGGACAAAAAGTCTGGCACTCTAACGATGCATATCGCAAGGTTATCTTACGCTGCAATGCAAAATTTAAAGGGACAATTAAGTGCCGGACACCTACCCTCTCAACTGAAATCATTAAAGAAAAGTACCTTGCTGCCTTAAATCGACTTATTGGCTCTCGGCAGCAGATCATAGAATCCTGCAAAGAAATGTGTTCTATTGTCGCTGATTGCACCGAACTTAACGCAGAGATTGATTCTTTGAATGAAGAAATAAATGTAATTTCTGAAATGGTAGGTCAATGCATAAAGAATAATGCCTCAATGAAACAGTCCCAGGAAGAATATAGCAACAGGTACAACCGCCTGGTCAAACGATATGAACAAGTAACAGAACAATTGAATAATGCTACTGCTGACAGAAACACAAGAATTCAGAAAAGGCGTGAGATCAACATCTTTATAGATTCCCTGAAAAAGCAACCGCTTGCTATAGAAACCTGGGATGACGAGCTCTGGATTTTATTTCTTGACACAGCCACAGTACACTCTGATGGCAGAATTACATTTCGGTTCAAGAATGGAACGGAAATTAACCAATAGCATAATCAAAACCTCGCTGATATTGAATCGGCGAGGCTATTTATAAAATACCTAACATTGCAAGGCAGCAACATTTCAGTATATAAGAAAAGCGCTGTTTGTTTTAATAAACACTTAATTCTCACCTTGCAGATGTCCTATTTAATGCGATTTTCTTGCTTAATAATGTTTGCAAACTCATACATATTTACAACCTTAACAGCTGTGTAAGTTTGCAAATTGACAAATTAAATCGCCCAAATGCAAACTGATTTTTGTTAGTATATAATAGTTGCTTGAAAGGTGATGTTTATCAATGATTCCAACATTTGCTTCAAGACTTAGACAGTTACGTCTAGATAAAAACCTCCGTCAAGAACAAGTAGCCAAACTGATAGGCGTTAATAAAAGCGCAATTTCTACATATGAAAACAATACTCGACAGCCTTCGTTTGACATCCTAGTGCGATTGGCAACTCTATATCGTGTCAGTACAGACTATCTTCTTGGCATGACAAACATACGTTCTTTGGACTTGAGCGGCCTATCTGATGAAGAGGTAGTAGCCGTTTCTGAACTTGTAGCTATAATGACAAAGAGAAATGAACAGTTAAACAGCTTATTATGACATGGTGGTACAAAGTATGATAAATGGTAATTTTCAATATGAATACTTTTCTTCGGTCACTCAACGCAAGGTTGAATGGCTTTGGTATCCATATATTCCGTATGGAAAACTTACGATTCTTCAAGGCGACCCCGGCGAAGGAAAATCAACCTTTATGCTTAACATTGCCGCCCTTTTGACCCGCGGAAAAAATATGCCAGATGGATATCATGTGTCGGAGCCTCAAAGAGTAGTATATCAGACAGCAGAAGATAACTTGGCGGATACGGTTAAGCCTAGACTAGTATCAGCTGGAGCCGACTGCAACAAAATCGCTTATATAATAGATGAAGAAAATCCACTTACGCTGGAAGATTCAAGGATTGAATCTGTAATTGAGCAAACGCAAGCAAGATTATTTATTCTTGATCCGTTACAGGCATACCTATCTCAAGATTCGGATATGTTCAGTGCGGGAAAAATGAGAGGGCAATTAAAGCGAATTGCTGATATTGCAGCTAAATATAACTGCGCTGTTGTTGTTATAGGACATATGAACAAATCAAGCGGAGAGAAAAATCTGTATCGTGGACTTGGAAGCATTGATATTGCCGCTATTGCCCGAAGCGTTCTAATGATTTCAAGGGACAAATCAGATCCTGCTGTTCGATATATGTTTCCAGTTAAATCAAGCCTTGCTCCGGAAGGTTCTGCAATCGGTTTTTATTTGAATCGTAAAACGGGTCTAACTTGGTTAGGGCAGAAAGACATAGATACAAGTCAGCTTCAGGTCAATGAAACATTTGAAAGCAAGAAGTCGCTCGCCGCACGGATCATTGTAGAGATTCTGAATGAGCAGGACACATACAGCGCAGATATACTTAAGAAACTAAAGTCAATGGGCATTTCGGAAAGAACGATACAGACAGTAAAAAAAGAACTTGGCATCACTTCCTATCGTAAAAACGGTGTGTGGCTTTGGCATCTTCATGACGGTGCTGATTCATCAAGTTGGGAGATTAAGAATGCATAATAACAGCCGTGAAAAACTGAGAGAAATATATCAGCGTGAAGACAACAGTCAGAAAACGTTTATTCCGGCAAAACCTAAAGTTGACCCAAATGAACGAAATAGATTTTTCCGAGTTTGTGCTTATTGCCGCGTTTCCACTGATAGCGATGAGCAGCTATCCTCTTATGAACTGCAGCAAGCGCACTATTTACATCTTGTAGAAGATCACCCTAACTGGGAGCTTCGTCATATCTACGCTGACGAAGGTATATCAGGAACATCCTTAAAAAAGCGCAATCAATTTGTTGAGATGATAGAAGCCTGCAAGCATGGAGAATATGATTTAATTGTTACCAAAAGCGTATCACGTTTTGCAAGAAACTTAGTTGACTGCATTTCAATCATCAGAATGTTAAAGGGACTTCCAAAACCTGTGGGCGTCTATTTTGAAACTGACAATCTTAATACTCTCGGTGAAAACAATGAATTTATGCTGTCATTCTTAGCGACATTTGCACAAGAAGAATCCGTAAAAAAGAGTGAGGCAATGAACTGGTCTCTAATGCAGCGTTTTAAGGACGGAAAATTACTGACTCCTGCATTGCTTGGATATGATCGCCCAAAAGATGTCACCGGCAGATACATAAAATACGCTCCACTGAAAATTAACGAATCAGAAGCTGCTATTGTTCGGTTTATCTATGACGCTTATCTCTTCGGCTGGACGCAAGAAGAAATTGCTAACTTTTTAACCGATATTGGCTGCGAAACCAAGACCGGCGGCACAGAATGGAGCAGCGGTTCTATCGGATATATACTGACAAATGAAAGATACTGCGGAAATGTTCTCACATGGAAAACATTCACAGCAGACTTATACGAACACAAGCATAAGCGAAACCGCAAAGATAGGGATCAGTACCTTTACACAGATCGTCATGAGGCAATTATTTCACCGGAGAAATTTGATTCTGTTCAAATACTGATAGACAACCGAAAGTGTCATATCCGAGGAACTTTGCCTTTACTTCATGTGATCGACGAGGGAATTTTCAGAGGTTTTGTTCCAATAAATCATCACTGGATAAATGACGATCCCAGCATCTATTATGATATCTCTAACAGCATTGATTCAAAATTGAAGATCAGAAAAATTGACAAAAGTCATTTGAGTGCATTTGATCTCCAAGGGTACCAAGTTGTTAGGAACCAATTTACACAGGTTCGCTATGAAGGACCTTCCCTCACAATCTCTGAAGAAAAGATAACTTTTAATCTGTTCTGCATGAAGAAGTTTGACGATGTGGGATTTGTGCAGCTTTTGCTCCATCCAACTGAACGAAAAATTGCAATTCGGCCGTGCCAAGAAACAGATGTTCATAGTATACGATGGCGTCCGGACCCAACAAAACAGTTTTATTCCAAAACCCTGCTGTGTCAGCATTTTGGTAATGCTCTATATAACATTATGAAGTGGAATCCCGATTTTTTATACAAGATCAGGGGTATATGGGCGAAACGGCTTAATGAACAAATCATTGTGTTTAATCTTACAAACGCTATGCCGGCTGTTTTGGTTACAAAAGACGGCACAGAAAATGCAGTTAAGCAAAGGGTTGAGTTTTGTCCGGACGAATGGACAGATGACTTTGGTGAAGAATTCTATGAACATACACTTGAAAATGGATTCTACTATCTTACGCCTGACTCAGACTGGCAAACCAAAACACAAAGTATCCCTGCTCCAGGAATAGAGCAATATTTGATTCCATCTGCAGAAGAATTGCAGCAAAGTATGGCAACAATAAAGAAAGGTACTGATGACAAAAATGAATGACAACAATCAAATCGAAGATATAACGGCAAAGGCTGAACTTCTGGAGAATGTGAGCGAGGATGTTGAAGAAATCAATTTAGCAGGATATCAGGTCACCAAAGCTGAACTTTTTTCTCATACCAAAGAACCTGCAATAACAGTATGGGAAAACCGTGTTAAATTTAATATGGCTTGTCTAAGAAAATTTCCCGGAGTAACGCACATTCAAATTCTCATTCATCCTGAGCAAAAAAGACTCATCATTCGTCCGTGCAAGCCGGATGCCCCTGACTCACTTCGCTGGGCAAACGGCGGCGGAGAAAAGGAACTTAAAAATCGTGATCTGCTTTGCAAGATATTTGCAGCCAAACTGTTTGACCTAATGGGATGGGATAAACAGTATCGGTATAAAATGTTGGGAAAACCGGCTGTCTACAATAATGAGATGTTGTTTCTGTTTAAGCTGACTGATTTTGAATTGTTTGTAGGCGGCGGAAAAAAGGGGTCATATCTTCCCGGCGATTGGAGAGATTACTTTGGAATCCCAGCAGAACAGCACGATGATTCCTATAAAATTGACTTAGCTGACGGCTACATTACAACCGATAGAGTATAAGGAGAAAACACGATGGCATCATTTAACAACATCATTCCTGAAATCAGCATTGACGGCTTTAAGGTGGTAAGCGGTAAGATGTTCGCGCATCTTCCCAGAAAAGGAGAGCCGACTTGTACATTGTGGAATAATAGTATTTCATTTAATATGACGGCGCTTCAGTCAATAAACAGCTGCGAAAGAGTGAGAATCGAAGTTAACCCCAAAACAAAAGGACTTCTTGTAATACCGGTTACCATTCAAGATAAAGATGGGGTACGATGGGTACAAGGAGTAGATAAAATAACACCAAGAAAAATATTTTGCAGAGAGTTTTCGTCACAATTATATGAAACATGGAAACTTAACTTGCAGTACGTTTACAGAGCAAAAGGAAAGTTAGTTTCGTCTGACAAAAAGGTTATGCTCTTATTTGATTTTAGTAAACCTGAAAACTGGCAATATCGTGAAGGAAAGTAACATGAAAGCTGATTCATATATTTCTTTTTACCTAAAAGCAAATTGCATTCATATATATGTTAGTGCTCTTCGTGATATCGGAAGCCCAAAACGAATTTGCTTTATGATTGACGATCGAGGTCGATCATTACTGGTTGCTCCGTATGAAAACACGGATTTCAAGTCACATAGAGTTCCTGTGTCAGTTTATTCTGGTCGGGCTACATTTCGAATATTTAGCGTTCACCTCTGTGGATTAATTGCTTCATCACATAATTGGGATCCCAGTTGCTCATACCGTGTTCCTGGCAAATACAACTCAAAACACAATGTTGTTGTTTTTAACTTAAACGATGCAAGGACAATCGGACAGGAAGAGCAGGAAGCTTTTGCAATTGCTGACACGCAATTTTAAGAAATGCAACCATATCACAGAAATTGCAACCCTATGCAACCACGGTTGCATAGTATCAAAATATGAAGCCTTTTTCATTTCAAATGGCTCTGTTAAGGGAATTAGCGGAACCGAAATATCAGACAGTTGAGATTTTTGTCTACAACGGTCTACAATTTATCGTTAAGGTGTGTTGTGCTAGAACACACCTTTTCTTTTTTGCAAACCGTTTTTCAGAGTGAGAATGTACCAGTCATCGCGTCAGCAAGAATATGCTGGCGATTTTTGGATATATGCGTGTAAATGTTGCTTGTGGTTTCTATATCCGCATGACGCAGCCAGACCTTGATTTTCTCAATGTCCCAGCCTTTGTCAAAGCAGATGCTTGCCGTACTGTGCCTCAGATCATGAAAGCGCATCTCAGGCAGCCCGTGACGCTTTAATGCTCTTTGGAACGAAACGGTAATTGCGTCCGGACGGAACAGATGTCCATCGTCCCATGTAAACACATAGTCGCTTTCATAATAACTGTTGCCGCATATCTCTCTGTTCCTCTCCTGTCTGGCGTGAATGTCCAGCAAAAGTTCTCTCGCCTCGGGGAGCAGTTCAAAGGTGTTGCGGCTGTTTTCTGTTTTGGTGCTGTCCTGGTATACTATTGACTTGTGCTTGACAACGGTATGGTTGATTTCGATAGTGTTTTTCTCAAAGTCAACCGCACTCCATTTTATTCCCAGGACCTCGCTTTTCCGCAAGCCATAGAGCAGCGCTATGAATACAATCGGCTGAATCCATTCACCTCTCAGCTTATGAAGCATATCGTTAGCTTCTTCTGCTGTCATGTACACATTCTTGGTAGAATCGCTTTCAGTTTTCGGCTTTCTGGGTATCGGTACTTTTTCAGCAGGATTGCGTAATATGTACTCATAAATTACCGCCTCGTTAAGAACAGCCTTGATTAGCTGAGCATGGCTTCTCAATGAACGATTTCCCAGACCGCCTTTTTTCCTGTCAAGACGTCCTCCCGAAAACTTGTATTCGTAGTAGTCCGCAAAATGACGCGGCTTTAATTCGGCAAGCGTGAGATTAAGCTCATTGAAATACGGGATAATGTGCCTCCGGGCATACACCTCATATCCTTCCCATGTGATGAGTTGGATTTTGTTCTTCTTTCGTTCCAGCCAATCAGTAAGGTAGTCTGTAAAAAGTACCTGACCTCCACTTGCGTAGTTAGGCTGCGAGCTGTACGAATCTGGGTCAGCTAACATTCTATTTTCTTCCAGCTCATACTTTTTGAGGTTATCGTAGAGCATTTTTTCAGCGGTTCTTTTGTTTTTTGCCGTTGACGGCAAAGACGTGGATATCCAGCGTTTTTTCTTTTGGCTTAAGTCGGTAATGTTCTTTTCTGGATACAAAGCTGCGCTTAGTCCATACAGAACCATTACCCAATAGTTATGCTTTTCATAAAGTGATCCGGTCACTGTGCTGTCCTCCTTTAAGACCGTCCACCCTTTCATCTAACATCTTTATTATACCACTTTCGCCTTGAAATTTCAATACACTAAAGTCGTAAATCTGATTTTTTTCTATTTGACTATTGACGTATTCTATCACATAGATCTTAGGAATTCGGTATTTCCTTCCAATGACCAAGTGCTTGATTTTATTTTCAGTAACCAATTTATACGCTGAATATTTTGAAATGTTCAGCATTTCCATCAGCTGTGAAATCTCAACAATATCAGGGTAATCTTTAAAAATATCAGATGACAAGGTAGAAAGCCCCTTTCATTATTCTATAAAAAGCCGTGGTTCAGTATTTTAGAGCCACGGCTTTCAATTTCTGATACGCTTTCAGAGCAGACTCAGGTAGTTACGCATCCTGACATGGGACTTTCACCCCTGCCCATTCCTGTGGGACAAGCCGTCGCCGGAAGTATCATTATGCTATCTTGCTCCGCGCTCGTTTCTTATAGAGGTCCTTGTGCGTTCAAGGCTCTGGCTTGACTGCCGGCAGGTGGCAGAGTATCTGTTATTCTCGCGCATATGTAAAGGTGGTCACGGATAATGAGATACCCCGTCAGATCGGTAGCAGAAATTTCTTCGCACGTCTTTGAGTTTGATAGGTTTTGTATCTGCTCTGGTATTCTGTTGTCAAAGAACTGTCCGGGAATCAAGCGGCAGTTTGTTTCCGGATAATGAAATTAGTCCGACCCTCCGAAAGGGAGCGTTTTTGTTTCTGCCGCTTATTTTTCCCTGTATCTATTATAGCATATAATTCCCCAATTTTGTATGACAAAACGTCATACGATTATGACACCTTGTAGGTTGAAAAACCATCACGAATGTTATATACTATAATCCGGAAAGGAGGCGAATACATGGCGGTGTCTTATAGTAATAGGATTCGCTCTTTGAGGAAGAAACTGAAAATGACCCAGAAACAGATGGCTGAACAGCTTTTTATAGATCAGTCCACGCTGGCAACGTATGAAAACAGAACCAGAGAGATCCCGATAGATATTCTTGTGAAACTGTCAAAAATTTACGGAATTTCCGTGGATTATCTGTTCTGCGTAAGCGACTTTGCTGTGCTGGACGATGCGCTCGTCCGCACCCAGACAAAGGAACTTATCGACAGCCTGAGCGCAACGCAGGTGTTTGAGGTCAAAGGGTACATTCGCAGAATGATTGAAAGCAAATCTGAGGACGAATAAATCCTATAATCAAAAAGACACTCGGCCCAAAAGAAAAATAAGACTTCCAATTTCTTGAAAGCCTTACTCGTTATTCTCTTTGTTATCTGGAACGAACGTCATTATGTCGTTCAGACTGCAATTTAATGTGTTGCACAGCTCGTTGATCGTGAAAGTTGTTATTGCCTTGTTATGTTTCATTCGATCAATAAGACCTTTGCTGACACCGTAGCTGTTTATCAGCTTATATGTACTTATGCCGTGATCGGCAAGGTATGCCCAGAAAGGGTCGTAATTTATCATAATATCACCTATCTTATATTATAATGGGAAAAAAGTGTATTGCATATACCTGATAAATGGGGTATAATGATAGGTGTTACCAAGCGCAGCTAGCAGTAACCAAATCATGACAAAGTTGCCTATATCAAGATTGACACTTAACAGGAGGTACAAAAAATGTTCAAAGCAAGAACAGCGGACGGACGCAATAACATAACCGGCATCAAGATGAAAGAACTCCGCAAAGCGCTTAAAATCTCACAGCGAGAGCTTTCAGACAGATTGCAGGTCGTTGGTCTGGACATTGACAAAAATGCGGTCCAGCGCATAGAATCAGGTCAGCGGTTTGTAACCGATATCGAAATATTGGCTATTGCTAAATGTTTTAATGTGACAATCCATAATTTCCTTAATATCAACTGATAAAATATAGGCACAGCTTGAATCGACTGTGCCTTTTATATTGTTGAATGGGTCTGAAAAAAGAACTGTGTAAACACGAATAATACCGAAAATCACACCAATGCTAAACGAGGAAACGATGAAAGTCCAAGGGTGGAACCCCTCGCATACTATTAAGCAGCAAAAATCAAGTTCTTCATAATTTCCCATATGTCTGTTGTTGCTATAGTATGGAAAACCAAGCAGGCTTTTTATTACTAGATAAAGCCTGCTTGGTTGAAACCATTAAAACAAAAATCGATTTGTTCTGATGAACCGAAAAATGAATTGCAAAGTATTTTTATGCAGTTTACAACAAAAAGGGCTAGTTTTACACAAAAGAAAATATTTCTATGTGTGCAGACGAGCCACCCAACCGCATTAAAAGCTAGAATTTTCTGCAGCGTACTTTTTGGCATTCAACGTGATGATACCCTATTCTAAACTGAATTTTCAACAATTAAAGCGGTTGATCTTGACTCTCCTGACTGCGCCTGTGCAAAAAACAAGTTAATATTTTTAAGTGTAAGTGATTTATCCAAATAGTTGCTTTCAGAAAACAAGCCGATTTGTATATCCTGATAGTCGCAAACATTCCCAAGATATAGTGGGACAGTATCCATAGCAAATAGGTTCCCATCATTATTCCTTATACTTGTTGAAAAAGGAATAATACAGAAACCTTTTTCAATAATATCATGCTGATATGGATAAAATACCAAATCGCCGTAGCTTAAATTGGGATTATTACTGCACAAAGATAACTCACAATACAATTTTCCATAAAGCCGAATACAGCCATCAAAGTCAATTCGTTCAGAGTATAGAGAATAGGAATTGTCAATTATTTCGAAATACATTTCTGCATTTTTAACTGACAAATCACCGACTTCCTCACCAGTAAATGCTATTTTCCAACTGTTTATCAACGACTCAGCGTTAGAGACACTAACAGCAAAATTAGATGTATCACCATCGATATAGTAATTTTCAGGTATACCTATTACCGCAGCATCTTCAACCTTGTATAATCCACTGTCCATTTGCAATTTGGGCGTATATTGGTTAACAAGGTAGTCATCTATCGCTAAATTCCAATTCATGCAATAGAATTTGTTGCTGTCCGTATATATACCAACTGACTCCTGTGCGTCAGCCGCGTCGTTTGTAATATCCAGCGAAGCAGGGCGAATGATCTCATGAGTTTCTGAAAAATAACTGTCAATGATATTGGAGCTTTCAGACGTACCATTCTCATATCCTGAATTTTCACTGGTATACATATAATCCTTAGTATAGTTTGAATTTGTACGTTCTAAGCTTTCATCGCTTTCAAACGATGAATCGAGATAGCTGCTATTAAAAGTGTTGCACCCGGTAATCAAGTTAATAAACAGCACCAACAGGAAATAATATTTTCGCTTTAAGTTCATTCTACCCTCCAATACTAGGTGTATAACAACAAATAATTCCAAACCATCTTGAAAAATCCTCGTAGGAGATAGTATTTAGTTGAACAATACAGCTACTTGGAGTTGATACATTAAGATACCCCCTAAAATTACAATGATAAATGGTAACATTTTCTTCACTATGCGAGACAACTATAAATGAATGACCCATTGAAGAACTTCTAAAATATGAGCAGCTTGGAACATCTCTCATAAATTCTCTTGCTTTATCAACATTGCTTAAATCTATGGAATCAGTCCAAGGTCCTCGTTTTTTACCGGTAACACGCTCAAAAACATACTTTGCAAATGCTTCACATTGTATTGAATTGTCATAGGAAAAACATGTGCAACCTCCGTCTATACCTGTTGTCCAGTCACAGAACCTATGACAAGCACACGCTTCACCAGTTGTAGAAGCATATTTTTCATTAGGGTATTCATTTTTTTCTATTGCAGTAACAGATGAATAAAAAGATGATTAAGAAAATCAAAATCTTTTTCTTTGCAAATTATATACCCCCAAACGCCATAGGAATCGCCAGAATTAACCTTGATCCAATACTCACCATTAGCATAAATCAATGCACTTGCACGATATTGGAAGTACTGGTCAACTGCTTTAGCAGTGAATGCTTCTCCGCAGCTTGTGTTCGGGTAACCATAAGCTACTGTTCCAACAGGAATATCAATAATATCACCATTCAATGATGAAACATAGTATGATTTTCCGTAAATATTGGTACTATTCACTCTGTCATAGTCGCAGATACCACTATTGGAATAATCAGATGCAAATGGATCAGTTTTCAATTCGAAAACATAAGAGTGTCTGGAATAATCAAATTTCTTTAACAGCACTTCAAGCCCGTCAACTAACCCGTCACCGTCAGTATCGTTTTTAAATGGATCAGTAAAAATAACTTTACCATTAGGAAGGGTCATACCATTCTTTTCAAAAACGTCATATAATCCATCGCCATCATTATCAACGGTAGATATACCGGAGAACAGGTATATATCTTCATAGGCCTCGATCAATTCGTCTACATTTGTTGCGGTATACACTGTTCCAGTTCCTGCATCGCTCAATGTACGAAGGGAATTAAACTTAGACCCATAACCTACCGTATGAAAAATAACACCACTACTTGATATTAAATTCAAGGTATGTGTTGTTATTGTATCTGAAGGCTCTCCGTCAGACATAAAAATTGCTATCTTGGTGTTGGAGCTGTTCATATCAAAAGCATCAATAGTTTGTTTTACTGCCTGGTTATAGTAAGTCCCACCCGTACCTTTCAAACCTTTCAGTGCTGATAATAAAAGTTCCTTATCACCTGTCAATCCCTGACGAGTAACTGCACTATTATTAAATGTGACAATAGCAATACGGTCTCCATCGCGCATGGTGCTGATATAATTCTGAGCCGCTTTTACAACCTGAGAAATGCGCGAATAAGTCATGCTTTGCGAAAGGTCAATTGTAATTACCGTGTCAACAGCCGAATATTCTTCGCCGTTTCTATAATCCAGAGCATTTCTCCATGCGTTAAACCATGCTAAGCTATCAACGATCATATATTTGCTAAAATGTGTTGTCACAATGCTGGCAGTAGAGTTCTCCTCATCAAGAACAGTTTCCAGTTCAACAAATTCATCGTCTTCCTCATTATACCACAGGAAAAGAAGATTGTCAAACTCTGTTTCACCTAATTTGCTCTTGTCGATAGAGAATGTCAGAGTTGCGGTATCAAACTCAGATGTTGTTTCAATCTCAAACGGCTCGCCGACAAGTCCTACCACCTCGGAACACAGATAATCAACGCCCATAATGCTTTCAATAGTTGTAGTGCGATTAATATTTCCTGTGCACTCCATGTCTACAACAACTTCTGTAACGGCACAGTCTTCATTCTTGACCTTGTGCGTGAATGACTGCTGAAACTTCTCCTTGCTGTCAATAACACCATCACCGTCAGTGTCCTGTACCAGCGGATCTGTACCAAGAATGATTTCATCACCATCTTCAAGGCCATCGCCGTCAGTATCAGCAACAAGCGGATCTGTTCCGTAATTTTTTACTTCATCACCATCGGAAAGTCCATCGTTATCTGAATCGTTTGAATAAGGATAAGTATTATTTAGGAATTCTTCAAGATTAGTCAGACCATCATCGTCAAAGTCCTCATCTCCATCATTCACGCCGTTTCCATCGCTGTCAGACTTTGTAGGGTCAGTATATGTACCAAACACCTCATAATAATCATTCAGCCCGTCGCCGTCTGTATCGGTATTGGATGGGTCACTGCCAAGATATTCCTCTATGGAATCGGGCAGACCGTCACCATCAGTGTCAGCAAGTTTCTCCCAGTTATCAAAATCCTCAAAGAAATCCGGCAGACCGTTCTCGTTTTCGTCCTTCATGTACTGCCACTCATCTTTGGGAATATTAAGCGGCTCGGAAACGGTTCCGACAAAATCTGCGGCATTAGAACTGTAATTAGCATTGACGCTTGGGCAGTCAAATGTTATGCTGTCGGCAATAATGACAACATTATTAAGATTAAGGTTCATTGCCTTGACTTCAACGCTGCCGAACGGAGCGTATACTAAACCGTTCAGATTAACGTTTGTGCTGTCAATGACGATATCTCCGTACTTTGAAAAAATTACGGAGTCGTTTGTATTCTTAACCTCGCCGTTAAGTGTTATATCTTCAAATGCTTTCAGCGCTGTATTTATATTGATGTTTCCTGTAAGTGCTGCGTCACCGTACACTTCAATCGGCTCGTTAATGTTGATGTTCATTTCATCAAGGACGTAATCTTCTGAATGCTCCTCAACATTTCCGCCGTAAAAGTACTTGGAATCAATTTTGTCGAAAATGTATATCATGTCAAGACCGGCATTTTCCGTTTTAATGCCGTTGATGTTCATGTTTCCACTTGATGAAATTGTTCCGTTAGTCGCAACATTGCCATTTACGCAAAAATTACCGGAGTTGACCGTAATTGAACCTTCTTCATTTGAAGCCGCAAATAACGTGTAAGGGTATTTTTCTGTTGCTGCAGCCATTGCGGGCATAACTGGAATCGCTGATACCGTTATGACAGCGGCAGCAACGCCGGAAACAAGGCGCTTGATTCTTGCTGCAAAAATATTTTTCATGTTTACCTCCACTGATATTAGCCGTGGGTTTCGTTGACGCGAAACCCACAACTACACTTTTCATAATTACCGTCTTGTTCAGATATCCTTACTGAACTTGTTCATAGATTCAGGCATCTTAGGCTGATTAAACCAGAAAACACACGCAGAATTAACTGTTGATAGGCCAATAGCCAGTGCCAGAGCAGCTACAGATGAACTGAGCTTAAAAATGATGTTGCTAATCTTTTTCATTGTATTTCCTCCTCCCTTTAATAAAACTGTATAAGACAGCCGGCTCGCGTGGCTGACAGAAACAAACGGCGCATGCACTATTTGAAATAGCTGTCAGAGTAAGCAATACGACACCGGCAACCGCCACCATAATTAACATCTTATTCGTATCGTTTTATTCGTATCGTTTTTTCTTCGCATATACTTCACCTATATTGTTGCAGGAATCTACAAATATTTCAATATAATTTGCACAAGATGTTATTTTTGTGTTCCAAGATGCATTTCTTTTGATTTCTTTTCAATAACTGCGGCGAGCATGGAACCGCTTGCTGTCAGCATTCCAAATGAAACGCACACCATTATCAGTCTAAAGTCAAGTATGAACAGAACCATTACACTAACGGAGGATATCAAAGCCAGAACTATGCTGTTCTTTCTGAGCCTTGTTTTTCCCTTTTCGGTTATAGGCTTATTTTCGTGTTCTAAAGGAGCAAAACGCAATATCATTATAATTGAGAAAACAACCGCCGCCAAAGATACTATGGGATACTCTTCAATATGTACAAATTTGATCAATACAATAAAAATACCGAGCACTGCTGCTAAAATGGAGCAGCAGCCCAGATGTGTTTTGGCATGAAAGCCCCCTGCGGATTTCCTAAGAAAAATAAAAACAACCAGAAAACATATGCACTGCCACAAAGTCCTGCTGAATAAGGCAAGAACAAGTGCTATTACGCTGTTAAGCAAAGTTGAAATCAACAGCTCCAGACCGTATTCGTACACTTGCTCATTTTCGCTTTCAATAACCTTGCTGTGAACAAAAAAAGAAGCTATCCTTTTTGAAAGCTGAGCGATCATAATATCACCTCAACTAAAAGGATAGCGTATAGCAGTTTGTTTTACAACAGATTTTGTACAAGATGTCGATTTAATGTTCCAAGATGTATTTATCAGAAATTCGTGAGCAGGATGAATTATTTATTAAGCACGATTTTTATTGAGAAATACCCATTATCGTAATTGCAGGTAAAAAAACCGTTCATGCTTGCAACGGTCTGTTTTATACTTTGCATTCCAATTCCATGCGCGGACTTATTTTTCTTTGAAGTGATAAGATTGTTTACATCAACCGGAAGCGACGTGTTTTCAATTTCGATTATCAGCTTATTGTCAAGCTGATACATGGCAATGCAGACATATTTTTCAACCACTTCTGTACGCACGCAGGCTTCAACGGCATTATCAAGGGCGTTACCAAGAATACGGCATATTCCAATTGCATCGAAATCGACGCTGTTGACCTTGATTTTTGTTATAAATTCAATATTATGGCTTCTGGCATAATCGCCTTTCAGATTTATGATTGAATCCACAGCGGAATTGCCCGTGTAACAAACCGAAGCAGACCTTTCCACCTCCTTGTGAAGCTGATTAATGTATTTCCGCGCTTCGTCATATTTGTTGTCTTTTATCAGGTCGTTCAGGACGTTCACCTGGTTTTTCAGGTCATGCTTTATATTCCGGATCTCAGCATAAGAGTCTGCGATTGCACGATAGTTTTCATTTTCACGTTCCATAACCTGTTCAAGAGCCGCAAGCCGTATCTGTTTATCATAGCTTTCAAAATAATTGAATACTGAAAAATTAAGATATAATACACCGCAAACCGAGATTATATAGCCAGCCATTACATTGTTGTCGCTGCTGTGAGCAGGAAAAATCTGATTGAGGATCACGGCGCTCAAAAAAGGCATTAAAATAATAAGCACCCAATATTTGAGTGGGAGACTTCTGACTTTGTTTTTATAAATGCGGCAGGAATATACAACGAGCCAGAAATCAAATATTTTTGTTCCGACCATTCCTAGAATTCTTCCCATATTTGAGTTGAGCAGTTCGGTCGGGTCGCCATACCCCATTACTGAAAGAATGCCTGCAAACAGCGTTTCAGAAATAAAGAAGATCAACAGGAAATACACAGCCGAAAAGAATTTTAGCGTATATGAACCGATATACAAAATCGAAACGATCGACAGTAATATAATAAATGTTATTCCGATCCTTATGTACGGCGAATCAACATTCATAGTTGAAACCAGCAGAACAGCCAGTGCAGCGGAATAGCCTGTGAAATACGCAACGCCAGAACTATATTTTGCCGCAAAGATACGATGAAAGAAAAATGCAATTATCAGCATTTCAGCAACAGAGTTTACTATTTCAATGACATCATAAACCAATATATTTTCCATGTCAGCACCTCGCCGTCAAGAATGAAACAAAACGTTCTGTTACTATATGACGCTGATTTCGGCTAAGAGGTATCACGTCACCGTTTTTCATAACAATGCCAGTTGGTTTTAGCGTGTCTACCCAGTCCAGGTTGACGTAATAGCTTTTGTGCGGCTTGATGAAATTAACAAGCCGTTCGTCTTTTTCTATTTCCGATAGTTTCCCATTGAATTGATATTCCTTTTTAATGGTATGCAGAACAACAGTACGCTTGAATATCTCGAAATACAGAATATCACTTACCAATATATTGACTATTTCATTTGACGCCTGAACTGGGAATGTAATATGCGACTGATGATACTCGTCAAATATTGATTTAAGCTGGTTTATAAACATGTGTTCAGGTTGATTTTTAAGGCAACACCGCACAAAGTCCACAAATTAGAAATTAAGCACGATTAGTAAACAAACTAGTTGCATAGTAAAATAAAAAATGGTATAATAAAAGTATGAATAAGCAGATAAGTTTATCGAACCTGGAGGACGAACTGTCACAGGTACGAAC
>CDYQ01009635.1_pt1 | contig 22881 bp, 19 predicted proteins | sample 557451 | NCBI WGS metagenome assembly CDYQ01 (sample SAMEA3182059, study PRJEB8094) | gut metagenome | biome: human; feature: gut; material: Stool; isolation source: human stools | place: Canada | collected 2012-11-26
CTCTCAAGAAACAAAAGCTTATTAGCCTGTATGCTCAGCTCATCATAATGCATAAGCATATCACTCTCATCATATTCTTCCGGAATCACTTTATAGCCTTCAAACCTTATAAGATTCTTGAAATATTCTTCCACATCTGCTGTCTGCTTAACAACAACCTCACTGAATGCCACTCCCTCTTCTGACTCCTGAAAATCCGGTCTGTAAAGAAGCTCACCGGTAATTATATTTTCTTTATCGGCTACAAATACAGCTTTGGCATAATATTTGTTACTGTCCGTTGTCGCAAGACGTATTCTTCTTGGTGGTGCCATCGTCTTATCATTCATGGCATTCGCTTTCCTGACTTCTTCTGAATCAAAATATTCCTTTTCAATTATCATATTTAACCTTCTTTCTGTCATATAAATCACTCATAGTTTTACAATATCCAAAACAGGACGATATATTTAAGGTTCTTATGGATAATATGTTCTAAACAGGCTTTTGTAATGTATTATAACTTAAATCTATAGCCTACACCCCATATCGTTTCGATATATTGTGGCTTACTTGTATCAAGTTCTATCTTTTCCCTTATCTTTTTAATATGGACAGTAACGGTTGCAATATCACCGATAGAATCCATATCCCATATTTCCTTAAAAAGCTCTTCCTTAGTGTATACATGATTAGGATGTTCTGCTAAGAATGTAAGAAGATCGAATTCCTTAGTTGTAAATATCTTCTCTTCACCATTAACGAATACTCTTCTGGCTGTCTTATCTATCCTGATGCCTCTTATTTCAATAATATCATTTTCAGGCTGGGCACTGTTTACAAGTCTTTCATATCTTGAAAGATGTGCCTTAACTCTGGCAACAAGCTCACTTGGACTAAAAGGCTTCGTCATATAATCATCAGCACCTACGCCAAGTCCTCTTATCTTATCGATATCCTCTTTTTTAGCTGATACCATGATAATAGGAGTATTCTTAACTTCTCTTATTCTTTTGCATATCTCAAATCCATCTACACCTGGAAGCATGACATCAAGAATATATATGTCATAATCCCCGTCAAGTGCCTCTGCAAGACCTGTTGTTCCATCCTTGCATGTTGTTACCGTGAATCCACTTAATTCAAGGTAATCCTTTTCAATATCTGCGATTGCTTCCTCATCTTCAACTATCAATACTTTGCTCATACAATTGTCCCTTTCTATTCCTTTTATATTTTATTTTTACAGAATTTCGTCATATGCACTAACAATATGACTATCTGACTGTCTAAGCCTTAAGCCTTTCAATATACCTTTAGTCTGTTGCACTGCTTTATGCCTGTTACCTTACATTAAACCTTTTATTGCTGATTCTTCAATACAAGCTGGTTATTCTCATTATACTTAAGCAGATTAAGATGCATTGTAGTTCCTTCGCCTTCAACACTCTCTGCCCATATCTTGCCTTTATGGTCTTCAACGATTTTCTTGACAATAGCAAGTCCTATGCCGCTGCCGCCTTGCTTGGAGTTTCGTGATTCATCAGTACGGTAGAATCTTTCAAATATTCTTGAAATATCCTTGCCAGCTATACCCTTGCCATTGTCAGCCATGACAACATGTACATACTCGCCCTCGTCATAAAGGTCTATATCTATCTTTCCCTTACGGCCTTCTACCATGTACTTGACTGAGTTGCTGATTATATTATTGATAACTCTCTTTAACTGCTCTGGGTCTGCGACTATCATTACCGGCTTGTCTATATGATTCCTGTAGTTTAGCTCTATGCCAGAGGCATCCAGTTCTGTGCCTATTTCTTCACAGCAGTCATCAAAATAATCTGAAACATTAAGTTTTATAAATGTATATAGTATCCTGTTAGCATCAAGTCTTGAATATATAGTAAGTTCATCTATAAGCTTATCCATATCATTAACCTTGTTGGCAATAGTCTTAATATACTTTGCCTGTTTTTCCGGAGTATCGGCTATTCCATCATGTAGACCCTCAACATAGCCTTTAATAGCTGTGAGCGGTGTCTTTAAATCATGTGATATATTTCTTATAAGCTCCTTCTCTTCTTTATCTGACTGAAGCTTATCCTCTGATGACTTCTTTAGTATAAGTCTCATCTCTTCAAAGTCCTTACACACATCACCTATTTCGTTATCAGGAACCCTTGGCATCTCAAAGTCAAAGTTTCCTTCTTTTATATTATCTGTTGCAAGCTTCAGCTTGTTAACCGGCTTGATGATAGAACTGTATATCCACAGGTTAAGCACAAGGCTGGTTATGACAAGTATGATGATGATGATAAAAACAAGCTGCCATAGCATCTGTCTTATCTGTGGTATGCTCTGCTTAACAGATGTGACGATAGACACACTGTATATATTTCCTAAGCTGTCTGAAAAGTCTACCTGTTTTATAAGACTATGATATATGCCACCTCTATATGTAGCAACATCCGTTATGTTGTTCTCATCTGTCTCATACTCTGGAAGAAGCCTTGCAAGATCTGTGTTTGAATATTGTGTTGAATTATATATGACATTATTATTCTTTCTTACAACAAGCTCTGAAAGTCTGTCATTTAATGTGGAACCAAGTGACTCAAGGTATGCCCTGTTGTTAAATGTCGTTGGTTCTTCTTCTGCCTGTTCTTTTATCTGCTCATACACATCATCTGTAATACTGCCAAACAATGTCATAGGCGAATAAAAATATAACAGTACCGTATCGTCTTCTACATTATATGTCTTGCATATACTATCCGACTGTATCTTAAATATTCCGACAACAAACACGCATAAAAGCAGCGCCGGAAGTATAACCATAACGCAGAATGAAACCTTTAACTTATCTTTTAATTTCATGTTTTCTCCATATAAGTCATATTAATATATTTACAACCATCATGATAATAGTTTAACATATTTTAACAGAATATTTGTAAAAAAATGATAAAAATATATAAAAAAACTGCGGAAATATATCATGCCTGCGATATCTTGTGATAAATCTGCCATTATCACTCCGGATATCTGCACAATATTATTCTCCGCAGTCTGTTATCATCCTATTTTCAACTTAAACTTCTGAAGTTCTCTTTCAGAATCTACTCTTGCTATAACAGCACCAAGTGCTGAAAGTTTACCCTCAAAATCTTCGTACCCTCTCTGGATATACTCTATATCGTCTATTTCTGATATGCCCTCTGCCGCAAGTGCCGCAATCACAAGTGCTGCTCCTGCTCTTAAATCAGGTGCTGAAAGCTGTGCTGATGTAAAATGCTTAACACCTTCTATATAAGCTGTATTGCCTTCAACTTTAATCTTAGCACCCATCCTGTTAAGCTCATCAACATACTTGAATCTATTCTCAAATATACTCTCTGTAACCATGCTTGAACCGTTAGCAAGTGCAAGTGCAACTGCTATCTGCGGCTGCATATCTGTTGGAAAGCCAGGATATGGAAGTGTCTTAACATTAGTACTTCCTATCTCACCTTCTGCTATAACCCTTATCCAGTCGTCACCCTCTATGAGCTGGCAGCCCATCTCATGAAGCTTGGCAGTTATAGACTCAAGATGCTTAGGAATAACGTCCTTTATGACAACATCACCATGTGTAGCTGCTGCCGCCATCATGAAAGTTCCTGCCTCAATCTGGTCTGGTATTATAGAATATGTGCATCCATGAAGTCTCTCAACGCCCCTTATTCTTATAACATCTGTACCAGCACCCTTGATATTAGCTCCCATGGCATTAAGGAAGTTAGCTACATCAACTATATGTGGCTCCTTAGCTGCATTTTCAAGGATAGTTTCTCCATCAGCCATGCATGCTGCCATCATAAGGTTAATAGTAGCACCTACTGTTACAACATCAAAATATATGTGTCCGCCAATCAGTTTTTCTGCTTTAGCGCTGACAACGCCATGATCTATGTTCACTTTGGCACCAAGTGCTTTAAAGCCCTTAAGGTGCTGGTCTATAGGTCTGCTTCCTATGTTACAGCCACCTGGAAGCGCTACGTTAGATTCATTGTACTTACCAAGTAACGCACCAAGAAGATAGTATGACGCTCTTATCTTTCTTATATATTCGTATTCAACATTAAGATCACATATAGATCCGCCATTAATCTGAACTGTATTATTATATATATATTTTACCTTTGCACCTATTCCTTCGATTGCCTGAAGCAACACCTTTGTATCCCTCACGTTAGGTACATTCTCTATTGTTACGGTCTCATCTGTCATAATCGCTGCTGCCAGAATACCAAGTGCTGCATTCTTAGCTCCACCTATGGACACTTCTCCACAAAGTGGCACTCCACCTTTGACAACATACTGTTCCATACTTTGCACCTCAATATCACTTACTCATCATATCTAAAACTTTAGTTTCCTGCTTTAGTTTCTTTATTAATTATCGACATATCTGTCATTTATATTCAATATATCATGGTATTCACGGCTTATCACAAAAACAACTATCATGCATTAGTGACATAAAGCCGTCAAAACATTCATCGAGTGTATACTTTTACTTTATTATCTAAAATAATATTGGTATTTAAATCAATATCTTAATGATTATATCATACCATTTTATTATGTCAACGTTATATATCCATAAAGTTTAAAACAGGGCATGGATTATTAATATCCACGCCCTTATTCATAAGTTAACTTAATTCTTGTTTACATAATCAAGTGGATTCACTCTTCTGCCATCTATCCATATTTCAAAATGCACATGTGGTCCTGTACTATCACCAGTATTGCCACTAAGAGCTATCTCTTCACCCTGCTTTACCTGCTGGCCGACAGTCACTGTCACTTTACTGTTATGTCCATATCTTGTCATGCTGCCATCTTCATGCTGTATATCTACACAATATCCATAAGCAGAATACCATCCAGCCCTTGTTACTACTCCGTCTCTTGAAGCCTTAACTGATGTTCCCTGGTTGCATGACCAGTCAACTCCGTAATGAGTTGTGCCCCATCTTGAACCATAACCTGATGAAAATGTTCCACCACTGACAGGCTTTATATATGTTGGTGGTGTAAGTGTTCCAACTGCTATCTTTGCCGGCTTTGATTCAACTGTTATATTCTCGCTTGTTATCTGTCTTGCAACCTCTTTACCATTCTCATATGTAACTGTTGCTACTACTGAATGATGTCCCGTTGTTCCTTCATCAAGAATATAATTCGTACCTCTATAGTTGTTGTTATCATCAAGATACTCAGGCTCTGCGTTGTAATCTTCCTCATAAGAAAGCTGCTTTGTTGTCACTACTGTTATATCTGACTCAGGCACTGTTATAACAAGCTCATCACCTGGAACTATAACTGAGTCCTCTTTTAACTTAGTATTAAGCTTTAACAAATCTTCAACTGATATGTTATTATCTTTAGCTATACTCTCAAGAGTATCGCCCTCTTTAGCAATATAATAAACATTGGTATCGTTTACCTTTGTTATTGTATCATAAGCTTCCTGTACTGTTGATACCTCTACCTTATCAGCATATACAGCATTAACAGATACATTCTGTGCAAAACCTATAGACTGTATCTCATCTGGTGTCTTCTTGCTTTCACCGTTAGAACCAGTACTGTCTTCAAAGAATGATGCAACTATCTGTGTATCCTGCACCGTTGTCTCCTCATTCTTATCTATAGACACTATATATGTTCCATCTGCTGCCGAACTAGACTTAATAACCGGCTCAAACTCATCAGCCCTGTTATATGGCTGTATAAGCTTTGAAAACAGTTCTTCTACATCCTGCTTGGATGACAGATTAACTGTATAATCATCTATTCTTACAGTATATGCAAGCTGCTTTTCAACATCAAGTATACAGTCAAACAACTGGCTGTATATAGAACTTTCAAGCTGCTTTTCTGACATTCTTGACGCTATAGCCCTGTTTTCTTTATCGATCTGGACATCACAATCCATATATATATAATCATCAAGCTGCTGGCTTAACTGCAGACGTGCATTTGCCAGCGCCACATTAACTTCTTCCTCTGTGTTGGCTGCTCCGACATGTGTACCACGAATCGATATGCTGTAATATCCCACATCATTGTTAAACATATTCTTAGATACAAATGGAATACCTATCACTATTGCAATGCATGCTGCAAACATAGTTGATATAAAGGTAGTTTTTACCTTTCTTCCATATCTTGTAATGCGTGTCATACGTTCCTCCATATATCGTATATACCATGGAATTCTTTCCCCGTGTAATAATTCCGTAACATTTTTGTAACAATTGTATACTACCACGCATATAACTGTTTGTAAAGAGGTTTTACGTGCTTTAGAGATATTTTATTTTCATAATTTTACCTTTTTTTTACTGAATATCCAAAGCGTCCAAGATGTTCACCAAGTGCGTAATACTGTCCATGTGAATAAGCTACAAGTTCAGCATCCTTAAGATGTAATGTTCCCTTGCTGTCAAGAAGTGATTCATCAACATTAACAGCGACGACTTCGGCAATAAACATATCATGGCTTCCAAGCTCCACTATATCCTTCACCTTACATTCTATGTTAACAGGGCTCTCTTTAATAGCCGGTGCATTTATCTTAACTGACTTTTCAGGTGTAAGATGCATATCCTTGAATTTATCTGTATCCTTACCTGACTTTACGCCACAGTAGTCCGTTGCCCGGCACAGCTTTTTCGTTGTAAGGTTAATAACGAACTCTCCTGATTCTTTTATAATATCATGGCTATATCTTTCTTTCCTTATTGATATAGATACCATCGCAGGATCCGAACATATAGTCCCTGCCCATGCAACTGTTATGATATTGGGTTTTTCTTCACCTCTCTGACAGCTGACCATAACTGCCGGCACTGGATAAAGCATATTTCCTGGTTTCCATGTCTGTTTACTCATAATGTACATCTCCTTTACTGCTTATACTTTTTTTTGTAATGTATTGTCTTTTTTAGATATCTGTCATATACCTTGTGCTTATTATCAGTATACTACAAATTTTTTGAAAGTTTCCACTATATGATTAAAGATTTTACTAAATTTATGAATTTATTTAATTTATAAGCACATTTGAGTTGTATGATTGCTCTAATTATGTTAATATAATTTTAATAAAATGTTTATGTTGTAAGAGTTAAAAGTTCACATCCAAAAAATCTTTCGTGCCTGCATGATATGACTTTGATCTTGCGACCCTTGCATCATATTTGTCATAGGTTAGAAGTCACGAGGGATTCTGACCTGAGTTTTATTATTTAATTATTTTTATAATTCGGAGGACATTTATGTTAGGAAATGTTATCGTAGGACAGTCTGGCGGACCAACTGCCGTAATCAATTCAAGTCTTGCAGGTGTGTTTAAGACAGCTAAGGACAGAGGGGCTAATAAAGTATATGGTATGCTTCACGGAATCAAGGGTCTTCTTGACAAGCAGTATGTAGATCTTTCTGAAAAGATTAAGACAGATATCGATATTGACCTTTTAAAGAGAACTCCTTCTTCTTACTTAGGTTCATGTCGTTATAAGCTTCCTGAAATCTCTGATGACAGAGAAACATATGAGAAGATTTTCGAGATTCTTAAGGAACTTAATATATCATACTTCTTCTATATTGGTGGTAACGATTCCATGGATACTATCAAGAAGCTTTCTGACTATGCACTTCTTATCGGAAGCGATATTAAGTTCATGGGTGTTCCTAAGACTATCGACAACGACCTTGCTGTTACTGATCATACTCCTGGTTTTGGTAGTGCTGCCAAGTTTATTGCAGCTACTATGAAGGAGATTATCCGTGACGGTCTTGTATATGATTACCCAACTGTTACAATAGTTGAGATTATGGGACGTAACGCCGGATGGCTTACAGCCGCTTCTGCTCTTGCAAGAGGCGAAGATTGTGAAGGTGTAGATCTTATCTATCTTCCTGAGAAGGTATTTGATATCGACCACTTCCTTGAAAGAGTTAAAGAGATAGCTTCTAAAGGTCGTTCTATGGTTATTGCTGTTTCAGAAGGTATCAAGGTTATGGACGGAAGATATGTATTCGAGCTTTCAGAGCATGTTGAGTTCGTGGATGCTTTCGGTCATAAGCAGTTAGCTGGTTCTGCCAAGTTCCTTGCCAACAAGGTAGGTTCTGAACTTGGTATCAAGACAAGAGCTATTGAGTTATCTACTCTTCAGCGTTGTGCAGCTCACATGACTTCACGTACTGATATCACTGAAGCCTTCAACGTTGGTGGTGCTGCTGTAAAGGCTGCATTTGAAGGTGAAACTGGTAAAGTTGTAGTACTTAAGAGAGTATCTGATGATCCATATATGTGCATCACTGAAACTCATGATGTTCATCAGATTGCTAACATCGAAAAGAAAGTTCCACTTGAGTGGATCACAGAAGATGATTTCGTTACAGAAGACCTTATTCATTACATAAGACCATTGATTCAGGCTGAACTTTCACCAATCATGGTTGATGGTCTTCCAAGACATCTCAATGTAAATATGGACTAGTGCCAGCATTAATAGATAATGCCAATATTTTATTTAAGATATGAGCAGCATTTATTAATCCCCCGTGTGGCAGCTATTCCGCACATCAAAGCTTACAGGCTTTATAGCCCCGGATACCTTTATCATAACAGGTATCCGGGGTACCTTTATTTTCATCTTTATTTTCATCTTTATTTTCATCTTTATTTTTAATCTTATTTTTTTCCAAAATATTACAATTATGTGTTATGATGTGATTGATACATGCATGTTGTCATAACTGATATACATCATATAAAATACATGAATGGAGATTAATATTAAAATATGAATAAAGAATACCATGATAATGAAGCTTTGAAAGAAGCAAAAAAACGTACTAAAAAAAGGTCCTTATTAAGCCCTCATTTTCCAGGGTTAAAAACAATAATAAACATTATAATAATAGCCATGCTTGTTATAGCTTTGATATACACTAAAAAGACTGCATCAACGAGTTACCAGACAGATGGCAAGGTCACTCAGATAGGCTTTGAAAATATCGGCGAGCTGGCTACACAGTCTGTAACAACAACGTCTGTGCGTGTTGAAACTAAGGACAGAAAGCTTTTTAATATATCTATACCTCTGACAGAATCAAAGTATATATACACATATAACACTAACATCAAGGCTGGAATCAACTTCAGTGATGTAACATGGAGTTTGGGTGATACAGAAGACACAAAGCATAACATATATGTAACTGTACCTGAGGTTAAAACTCTTTCTGCCGACCTTGACCTTGATTCCTTCAAGGTGCTCCACGAAAGCACAAGCATATTTACACCTATAACTCTTACCGAACATAACGACGCATTAAAGCAGCTAACAGATGAGGCATTAAATGATGCCATAGCAAATGGATTATACGACAAGGCTCTTGAAAATGCCAAAACACTGCTATCCTCTTTCATATATCAGGTATATCCATCTGATCAGTATGATATAATATTTTCTGAATCAGTAAAAAAATAGTAAAAACAATGTAGTAAAACTAATTTAATAAAGCTAATGTGATTTTTGATAATCATTACAAGCTTTATAAAACAGTAATCCCGGTTTAAAGTTCATATGTAACTTTAAACCGGGATTATGTTAGATTATGATTCCAATTATCTTCTTAATATTCTTTTTATATTCTTCTTTTTCTTATGCAGACATATCCAAGTGCTATAAGCGATGCAACACTTACTGTAAGTAATGCAGCATATATACCAGCATGTGATGTATCTGCTGTCTTAACATTCTCTGTAGAATCAGTCTGTGCTGTTTCATCTTCAGCAGTCTCTCCTGTTGAAGGTTCATCTGTCGATGGATTATCTGTCGTTTCTTCTACAACAGGATTCTGGTTTGTATCACCAGCCCATTCTATGCTTAAGCTGTGAAGCATAGTTGTATTCTGCCATCCACCAGTTCCTGTTGTTCCTGTATGCTGTATAGCTGCTCCGCCATATGTGTTAGCCTCTATATCTGCATTTAAGTCAACCACATGAACATAGCCAGCTGCTGCCTGGTCTGCAAGCTGTGCTGTAGGTGTTTCTACATGTGCTGTAAGCTTGCTTCCCTCTGCCTTTAAGGTTATCTCGCATCCTGTAAGGAAGCATGTTGCTATAACTTCATCTGATATATATGTTGTATTGCCATTATCATACTTAACAAGTACAAATGTAACTGCATTAGAAGCTGCCCTTGTTCTTATTATTCTTAATGCATAGCCTGTAAGTGTTTTAGTATCAAACTTAATGCATACATCCATATACTGTCCTGCACTACCAAAGCCCTGACCTGCCGTCTTTGCAGGATCAGCCACAACCTTGACAGTCATATCACCATATTTGCCTTCAACTGGTGTATACATAAGTCTTGCTCCCTGTGTTCCCTGATAGATTCCGGCACCAACTGAACCGTTACCAGTTTCACCATATACCCAAGGTGTTTCTGTATCTTGACCCTTCCAGCTTCCAAAGCTCTTTGTATCTGCTGGTCTGTACGAATCCACTGTCCAGAAGCCTTCCTTTATCTCTGGCTGTTTAACAGTAGGGAAGTCTGAAAAATCTGTTGTGTAATTCTTAGCTTTAATATCCTTTGCACTTACAGCCTCTGAATATACAACTTTTACCGCATTACCTAAGTCACTTCTTATATTCTTTGGAGCAACAGAAGCACAGATATAATATCCTATATCACCTGCTGTAAGTGTATATGTGTACTGAGGATTATTCATTGTAGACACTGCTGTTAACACAGGATTGCTTCCACTTGCATCACTGCATCTATACCAGTTAATAACTGACATATCTGCCCTGTCACCAAGATTCAGCTTATAATCTGCTTTAAGTGTGCCATCACCATTGTTAACCACCTCCGGAAGCTTTGTCCATGATGGAGCTGCAAGCTTAGCTGGTTTAACTGTTATGGCTATAGCTGCTTTTAAGCCACTCTCCGTACTTGCTTCAATAACTACTTCCTTTGCTTCATCTTCGTTATTAGTACCATTAACTACGCATGTTCCGTCCTTATTATCAACTATTGATACATATGGCTTATATTCATCAGCCACACTGTAGTTAATCTTCTGATTCTTATCTGTATCACCATAGAAATACTTAACACCTGCCGTCAGCTTAGCTGTTTCAGTTCCTGACTCTATAGCTTCTACCTTACCTTCGCTTTCTATATTAAGCTGTGTAGCTATGCTGTCTGCACCATTCTTAACTGCTATATCCTTAACACCAAGTGGATCCCAGTTATCATTGCCCTTTAAAAGATTGTAAGTATTGTAATATACCTTTCCACCATCTTCTATTCTATATGCATTAAGAACCTGCTTTCCTGTCATATCAACCGTTTCAGCAGCATCCTTTCCTGCTATCATTATGCTTTCATTGTTGTGTGTTATGTTATACTGATAGCACTTAAGTGACTTATCTGGGTACTTTGTCCATGCAATTCCAAAAGGAATACTGAAATTGCTCTTATATGCACAATCCACCGCTGTTATTGTTCCGCCTTCCTTTGTGAAGTACTGCATTGGCTCAGCTTCAACATTTAAAACAACACTGTTAAAGATACAACCTAAAAACGTTGAACCTGTGTTATATGATGAATATAATGGTCTGTTTCCGTAGAAATCAAAATCACAGCCAACAAACACTGCATTACCATTAATCGCATCGTCTGTACTCTCAAAATGGCAGTTGTTATAAAGGCTTCGTGCTGCACCGCCTATAGGATCAAGATTCAGACGGCTGATAAAGTTACAGTTATCTGCAAACATCTTATCTCCAGACATATCAGCAAGCTGTGCCTGTGTAATAGTTTTTGTTCTCTTATCTGTATCCAGTTTTGGAAGAAGAGGATATTTAAGATCAACGCTGCAATAGTTACCTATCGTTATGTTCTTTACTGTAAGTGCTCCCTTACAGTTGAATCTGAACATCGTGTAGTTACCATTACAAGCATGTGACTGGCCTCTGTTTCCAGCAAATACTACATTATACGGATCCTTTGTAAGTCCCTTTATAGTAAGATAATCACTGTTAATAATCATTCCATAAGGAACACCATATGTCTTATCCGGCTGCTTAGTATCCGTAGCTGCCGGATCATCTATCCAGTATACGAAAGGTGCCACATATACCGTCATAGGTGCTTCCTCGGTTCCATTCTTTAAACTGCTGTCACTAAGTGCCTTTGTAATATCGTTATATACATATGGATATTTATCAGCAACTTCATCTGATAATGAACCATCAAGATAAATCGCTGTTTCAGACAACTGTATAGTTTCAGAATCGTACTTAATATAAGTACCTCCAAACTCTATAGGGTCGCTTACATCAAGCGACTTGTAGTTATTCTCATCATTGTTTATATCCTTCACTGCTGTATAAATGTTTTTTGTCTGCAAAGCAGTATCCTCCTGCGCCACGATTCTGTCTGGAAATGCTCCTATATTTCCAACAACCAGCAGGCCCGACATAATACCTGCCATAATAGATGAAACTAATCTTTTCCTTCGTATCATATCTATTACCATACCTTTCTTTAAAATAATAAGATGATAAGTGTCAAAAATATTTTATTATCTACGTTGCAACTATGAATTGATTATAATATATATTGTACTTATATTAATACATAAAACTGTAAGAAACTTGTAAAATCACTTAAAATATGTTAGCTTTTAAACAATAAAGTTTTACAATACTTATAAAAGAAGGTGTAATTTTATGCATCAAGAATATATACCGGCGAATTTTCTGCCAGACATAAAAACTGTTCCTACTTCATACAAAATGTCACATTTTCATACGCATAACAGATGGGAGCTTTTATATCTTATATCAGGAAACTGTACATTATATATCAAAGAAAATATGTATATGCTAAAAAAAGGTTCTCTTGCTCTCATTCCTTTTGGAGTAGAGCACATGACTACTTATATGTCAGGTGAAGAAAATATAAGAAGCCTTCTTTACTTCGATGATGAAGAGCTTTTATGGTTTAACGAACATGGAATAACAGATATATCTGACATTTTAAGAGGAAGCTTTGTCGTTCAGATTCCCGCACGAAAACAGTCATACATTAAAGAACAGCTGGATAAAATATCCTATGAATTCCATGGTGTAGATAGCATTTCCCCTGCATATGCAACAGCTTATTTTCATGAGCTTCTTTTATATGCCCTCAGATGCCAGACATATAAAGATAATGTAGTTTCCCGTATGGACCTGTCTAATGAAACTATACAGCGCATAGTTGAATATATTCTTGCTAATTATAAAGACAATATCACTCTTTCTGGCACCGCAGAAATGTTTAATATGAGTGAATCCAGTCTTTCCAAAAAATTCAAAGCATTTACAGGACACCGCTTCCGTGAGTATCTTGTTAATGTACGAACGCATGCCGCTGCAGAGCTTTTAAGGCAGTCCGAGCTTTCTATGACCGAAATAGCCTGTGAATGTGGTTTTTCTGACAGCAACACATTTGGAGATACCTTTAAACGCGTATTTAAACAGTCTCCAAGCAGTTATAGAAAAACTCTGTAGAAGACTTCTTATTTATTAAGAATAATAACAAGGAAAGCATCAAAATAATTTCAAATAGAAATTTCAAAATAATATAAAATAAATACAAAAAAGGAAATATAGATATGTTTAGATTATGGTGTAAATTATTTGACAGTTCAAACCACATGATTAAAGATATGGTTGCAGTTAATGACGACCCAAAGCTTAACAGGACTAAAAAAATATTTGATGGAATAAAAGAAGCCTGCTATGAATTCGACTTAAGTGAACCTATGTGGTTCGATTCGAATATAGCAGACTTCAAACGTCATTCCAAGGTACGCTTCACAAGCGATAACTTTATTGACGATATTGATTTTTCTTATATGGAAGTGCAAGTTATCGAAGAAGATTAATACTGCATTATTTATTAACCTATGGCACTATCCGTTTATATCAGGATTAGCCCCTTTAAGCCCTATAAATGCTGTATCATCAAGTCCACCCTCTTCATGGCCAATAAGCCACTTGTTAGTAGCTGCAAGAAGTGCATCCTCACTATCAGCAATATTATTGTGCACTCTTGCATGCTTTGATGTAAGTGGATAGTTAGTCCCCTTTGGAAGTACTACTGCTACCTGAAAGCCCTTTCCATCCACACCACAAGGTGCATAGTGAAGTGTTGTTGCATACACTTCAACTGCTGTTCCTGCTGGTACTAAAAAAGCTTTAACTTTAGATGTGTCATATGTATGGTCTTTTTCCACATCTGTTAAAAGTCCAAGCATAAGTATCATATCTGTTGCTGCCACATTAATCTCTGAATCTCTGTGATACTCAAGAGCATTAAGCTTTGAGTTATGTCCGTTGCAATAACCTATCTGCACAGGCATCTCACCATATGCAACCGCTGATATATCTAGTCTTACCGGAAGTGCTTCAAGCTCCTTTACTGCCGGCTCATATACAACACCCGCTGGTATGGGTGTTCTTTTCAGTTCCTCTACAAGTGCCGTAAAATCAATATTATCCACTATACGACCATATTTTCTGAATTCATTATCTGTTACTGATAATATCTGCATATATTTTATATCCTTTCCATCATTATTAATAAGGTTTAATTTTGCTATGATATCGTTTTATTACAATATCATTTATCTCTTATATTATTCTATTCTAGAATTATTTGTCTCTGGCAGCATTTATCTACAATGTAGTTGTCCTGCTTATTTTCATGCCGCCGTTTTATGATACAACATTTCTCTTTTCGCCTTTACTAAATGCGGCTATATTCTCATAAACCTCATCCATAAGCCTTGTTCTTGCTTCAACTGTTCCCCATGCAACATGTGGTGTTATAACAAGCTTTGTACTGTCCTTGATTTCCATCAGTGGATTATCTGCCTCTATAGGTTCCTTTCCAAGCACATCCAGTCCTGCCGCTGCTATCTTTCCATCAGCAAGCGCTTCTGCAAGGTCAGTGTCATTCACTATAGGACCTCTTCCCAGATTAAGGAGTATGGCACTTGTCTTCATCTTATCAAAAGCTGCTGCATTAAAAAGATTCTGTGTTTTCTCATTCAGTGGTGCATGAATTGATATAATGTCTGATTCTTTCAAAAATTCATCAAGTTCCTTTCTTTCATATGGAACATTCTGTGTCTTTCCACTCGCAGAATAATATATAACCTTACATCCAAAATCTGCTGCAATCTTTGCCACTCCTTTTCCTATAGTTCCAAGTCCAACTATTCCCCATGTCTTTCCTGTAAGTTCATGGAACACATTTGAAAAATGTGAAAAAATCGGACATTTTGCATACTCACCAGACTTTACATATCCATCATAGTAGCTCATCTTCTCTATAAGATATAATCCAAGTGCAAATGTATGCTGTACTACTGAATCTGTAGAATAACCGGCTACATTAGCCACTCTTATATTCTTTTCCTTTGCATACATAATATCAATATTGTTATATCCTGTAGCAGTCTCAGCTATCATCTTAAGAGCTGGAGCCGCATCTATAAATTCCTTATCTGCCGCTATCTTATTGATAATAACGACATCCGGATTATGCTCGGCAACCCTTTTAAGCGCTTCCTCCCTTGTACTTGTTGAATAACTTTTTACTTCACCTAATGCATAGAACTTGTCTATGTTAACATCCTCACCATATGTAGATGCATCCAGCATAAGAATCTTCATAATATAATACCTCCATACCATATATACGCCTGCATTTATATGATTCCTTTTCTATATCTGCAGGCAGTATCTTTTAGCAATATATATAACAAAAGTTTTCTAACGTCATTATAAGTCCTGAACACATATTTTTCAATGTATTTATTAGACCTAATTGTCAAAATATTAGCATAAGGTATTGTGAAATGTTGGATTTTTTATGGCAAAATATCGGATTTGTGCCTTGTTTTCGACATTTAATAATAGTATAATTCTTGTATAATTAGATGTCGGGTTCAACGGGGATTTTGCCCCTGACTGATGTACGATAAAAAAGGAGGAGATATTTTTTATGATTAATTGGAATAATCTTGATACACTTGTGTCTTTTACACAACTGAAAAAGACTAAAGAGGTAAATCTTTCAGATGTCATGTCTGGTGAGGCTGGAGCTGAACGTGTGAAAAACTATAATGTTCCTATGGCATGTGGCCTGAACTACAATTACGCTGCTAAAAAAGTTGATTCAGAGGTGTTAAATGCACTTGTAAAGCTTGCTGATGAGGCTCAGCTTGCTGATAAGTTCAAGGCTCTTTACAATGGTGAAGTAATCAATACCGGCGAGAAAAGACTTGTACTTCATCACATGACACGTGGTCAGCTTGGTGATGCTGTTAACGCAGATGGTGTTGATAAGAGAAGCTTCTATAAAACTCAGCAGAAACGTATCGCCGAATTTGCCAACAAAGTACACAACGGTGAAATAACTAACGCAGCTGGTGAAAAGTTCACTACAGTTGTACAGATAGGTATCGGCGGAAGTGACTTAGGTCCACGTGCGATGTACATAGCACTTGAAAACTGGGCTAAGAAGAATAATACATTCAAAATGGAGGCTAAATTCATAAGCAACGTAGACCCTGATGATGCATCTGCCATACTTGCCTCTATCGATGTTGCCCATTCATTATTTATACTTGTATCTAAGTCAGGAACTACGCTTGAAACACTTACTAACGAATCTTTTGTTAAAGATGCACTTAAGAAAGCCGGACTTAATCCAGCCAGACATATGATTGCTGTAACAAGTGAAACCTCACCTCTTGCCAAGAGTTCTGATTATCTTGATGCTTTCTTTATGGATGACTACATTGGAGGTCGTTTTTCTTCTACTTCATCTGTAGGTGGTGCCGTATTATCACTCGCCTTTGGACCAGAAGTATTCGCTGCATTCCTTGATGGTGCCACAGCAGAGGACAAGCTTTCCATGAACAGTGATCCACTTAAGAATCCTGAAATGCTTGATGCTCTTATAGGTGTATATGAACGCAACGTACTTGGTTACGGATGTACAGCTGTTCTTCCTTACTCACAGGGTTTAAGCAGATTCCCTGCTCATTTACAGCAGCTTGATATGGAATCTAATGGTAAGTCTGTTAACAGATTCGGTGAACCTGTTGATTATCCAACTGGTCCTGTTATCTTTGGTGAACCAGGTACCAACGGCCAGCACTCATTCTATCAGCTTCTCCACCAGGGTACTGATATAGTTCCGCTTCAGTTTATCGGCTTTAGAAACAGTCAGCTTGCTAATGATGTTACTATCCAGGACAGCACAAGCCAGCAGAAGTTATGTGCTAATGTAGCTGCACAGATTGTAGCATTTGCCTGCGGTAAGTCAGATGAGAATCTTAACAAGAACTTCAAGGGTAACAGACCTTCAAGCATAATCACTGGTGATGTCCTGACACCTGCCACACTTGGTGCCTTACTTGCACACTTTGAAAACAAGATTATGTTCCAGGGCTTCTTATGGAATATAAACAGCTTCGACCAGGAAGGTGTACAGCTCGGAAAAGTTCTTGCAAAGCGCGTACTTGCCCACGACACTGATGGAGCACTTAAAGTATATAGTGAACTGCTTAATATATAATTGATATTCAGGCAGCTTATGACATATTAAAAGAACTGCAAACTAGTGAATGTTAAAATATTTTTATGATATCGACATTTGCACAGCACACTCAATCCCCATATATGTATTCTATATCGAAGTTGAATATCCAATTTATTTTGCCGGGAGATTGGGATGCTGGGAGATTTTGAATATAATTATGACCCAATAGGCAGAAAATGAACTGCTTATATGGGTCATATTTTATTGCCTGAGCGGCTGTAGATTTGTGACCCTAATCCGCATAATCATGATAAATAATAAGTTACTTAAACAATATATCAGCTATACAACAACATTTCTACAGTTCCAAAACAAGTTCCTTTATCAGCTTAACTGAATTTTCTATAGCCTTTTTCTCGAATGTTGGATAATCCATAGTAGCACTATCATCAGCTTTATCAGATATTGCTCTTAATATTACAAATGGCACCTTATTAAGATATGCTGTCTGTGCTATAGCTGCACCTTCCATCTCTGTACAGCAGCCATTAAAGTTAGAAGCGATTCTTTCTTTAACCGCTTTATCTGATATAAACTGGTCTCCACTTACAACTCTTCCTATATGTGTTCCTATCTCTGGCAGTACCTTCCTGCACGCTTTATCGGCAAGCTCGATAAGCTTCTTGTCTGCCTCAAACGATAATACATCCATTCTTGGTATCTGTCCAAGAGGATATCCAAAACCAGTTGCATCCATATCATGATGAAGAACATCGCTTGATATAACTATATCTGCTATATTAATTTCCGCCTTAAGAGAACCTGCAATACCTGTATTTATAACATAATCTGCGTTGAAATCATCTACTAATATCTGCGTACATACAGCTGCATTAACCTTACCAATGCCACTTCTTACAACTACAACATCCTTACCATTAAGTTTTCCTGCCATAAATGTCATACAAGCCTTGTTCTCTTTTCGTTCAACCTGCATAACTTCAACAATCTGAGCTACTTCTTCGTCCATTGCTCCTATAATACCTATCATTACTTATACCATCCTTCTTATCTGATTATGACAAAGTCTTTACACGTATATCAATAACTTAACGACTTATTTTCATCGTAAATATAGTACCATAGTAATTGGCCGCATTCAACATTATGATATGCTGCTTTCTATATCTATTTTTATCTATCTTATATTTACTTTTATATCTTCTCTTTTTATTTTCTCTTTATACCCACCCTTTTTTCTTCTCTTTTTATTTTCTCTTTATACCCACTCTTTTTTTCTTCTCTATTATATCTTCTCTTTATACCCACTCTTTTTTTCTTCTCTATTATATCTTTTCTTTATATCCACTCTTTGTATCTTCTTTAATTACATCTACTTTTTTTATCCACTCTTTATATATTTTTCAGAATTCATATTCCCCACATATTTTACAGGAATTTTATAGATGTCAATTCGCTAATTACTGTAATATGTGTTATACTTTATAAGCATTTATGATATGAATGATGCCAGGTGCTAAATTGCATTTGTGGCTGCATGTTAAAATGCATCCACAGCTGCATGCTGAAATTTTTCACCCTGACATATACAAAGCATAATAACAATAAAAAACATAAAACGGAGGATTGACTATGAAATATACAACAAAGGGCGTATGCTCACGTTCAATTGAATTCGATGTAGTAGATAATAAGGTTACAGGTGTTAGGTTTGAGGGCGGATGCTCTGGCAATACACAGGGTGTTGCAGCACTTGTTGAGGGCATGGATGTTAACGAGGCTATTAAGCGTATGAAAGGTATCAAATGTGGTTTTAAGCCAACATCATGTCCAGATCAGCTTGCTTCTGCACTCGAGCAGTACCTTGCCAAGGCTAATTAAACATTTTAGAAACGGAGAATAGAATGGGATCAGTAAGCAGGTTTAAAAGAATCTACATAGAGATCACAAGCACCTGTAATCTCAGATGTTCTTTCTGCCAGGAAACAAAACGTCCGCCACATTTCATGTCTATTGAAGAATTCGGACATATTCTTGACGAAATAAAACCATATACGAATTACATATATCTGCATGTAAAAGGGGAACCTATGCTGCATCCTGAACTTGATACTATTCTTTCCATGTGCCAGGATGCCGGCCTTACTGTCAACCTTACAACAAATGGCACACTGCTTTATAGGAAGCTTTTCACTCTTATAAAACATCCTGTACATCAGATAAATGTATCTATGCATAGCGCAGATGATAACGACTGCATAGATATGGATAACTATATAAATGAACTTTTCTACTCATGTGATGAAATATTGGAAAAAACAGATACTGAGATATCTCTTAGATTATGGAATACTAAAAATGAGCCAGCTCTTTTTGGAAAGAAAAACTGTACTATAAAAAAACATCTTTATGTCAATGTACAGAGTCCATTTGAATGGCCTGAGCTTGACAGCAGTTATTGCAATGAACGTGGTTTCTGTCAGGGACTTAGAACACATATAGCTATACTGAGTGATGGTACTGTAACACCATGCTGTCTTGATGGCAATGGTATTATGAAGCTTGGAAATATCTTTGACACACCACTTAAAAATATTCTGGAATGTGAGAGAAGTTCTGCATTTACAAAGGGGTTCCATAATAAATATGCTGTAGAACCACTATGTCAGCACTGCTCTTTCAAGGAAAGATTCGCACATAAGATGTAGATAAAATATATTTTGACAGAATTGGAGAATAGTGTGAAAAATAAGATTTTTCACACGCAAGATTTGTGCTTACGCACAAACTTGAGATGCGCTGAGAAGCAGCGCAAGAATGGAGAATATAATGAAAAAAATAGTACTTACCGGTGGTGGAACTGCTGGTCATGTAACACCCAATATAGCACTTCTTCCAAGCCTTAAAGAGGCTGGATATGAGGTATTCTATATCGGCTCGTACAACGGAATTGAAAAAACTCTTATAGAAGACCTTGATATTCCTTACTACGGAATATCTTCCGGAAAACTAAGAAGATATAGAAGCTTTAAGAATCTTACTGATCCATTCAGGGTTATCAAAGGTTATTTCCAGGCAGGAAAGCTTATGCGCCGCATTAAACCTGATATCGTGTTTTCAAAGGGTGGCTTCGTATCGGTACCAGTAGTACTTGCTGCTGGAAATAAACATATTCCTGTTATTATCCATGAATCAGATATGACACCTGGTCTGGCTAACAGGATAGCTATGAAAAAAGCAACACGAATATGCTGTAATTTCCCCGAAACAGTTAAATATCTTCCAAAGGATAAAGCTGTGCTTACTGGTTCTCCTATAAGACAGGAGCTTCTTCTTGGTAATAAGCTTGCTGGTCTTGAACTGTGTGGATTTACAACTGATAAGCCTATAATAATGGTTGTCGGAGGCAGCACTGGTGCTGTACACGTTAATGAGGCAGTAAGAAAGATTCTTCCAGAGCTTCTAAAAAGCTTTCAGGTTGTCCATCTATGTGGAAAAGGAAAAATGGATACCTCCCTTAACAATCTCAACGGATATATCCAGTTTGAATACATAAGGGAACAGATGCGGGATCTTTTCGCCATAAGTGATATTGTTATATCAAGAGCAGGTGCCAACTCAATATGTGAATTGCTTGCACTTAAGAAGCCTAACCTTTTGATACCTCTTTCTGCCAATGCAAGCCGTGGCGACCAGATACTTAATGCAAAGTCTTTTAAAGAGCATGGTTATTCGAGTGTTATATTTGAAGAAGATCTTACTCCTGAAGTTCTTTTAAATGCTGTAAATGAACTGTATGAAAACAGACATACTTATATAAACAATATGGCTAAAAGTAAAGAAAGCAATGCTATTCCTATCATTATGGAACTAATAGAAAACTCTTCTAAATAAATAATTAAAAAATATATATTAAGCGCCTGCTGTACCGTATATTGATAAAGTTGAAATTCATTTCAAAAAAGACATATCAGCTGATGTTTCCATCCCGCTATGTCATATACAATACTAGTAATATTCAACACAAGTAACATGCTATACAAGTAATATGCAACACTGGTAACATGCTATACAAGTAATATGCAATTCTGGTAACATGCTATACCAGCAATAGGCAATGCTCGTAATAATGCATACATTATCTGAATATTTCACTTCTGGTATAAACGCAATCTAGCAAGCAGGCGCTGATTTTCTACTCAACAAAATATGCATCTGGATTAACTGGTTCTCCGTACTGTGTAAGTTTAAAATATACCCCAGGACCTTCTTCAATATAGTATGCACTTGGGCTTGCCACTGTACCTATAAGCTGTCCTGTTGTAACCTTATCCCCTTTTTTCAGATTAACATTCTCTATCATTCCTGTAGTTGTCTCATATCCATTTCCGATAGATACCGTTACTGTTGTACCTGTTTCAGAAAGCTCTGCAACGTCTGTGACTACGCCTGAAGCTGCTGCTGCAACATTAGTTCCTACTTCTGAGTTTATGATGATCCCTGGACTGCATTTATATACTCCAAGACTTTTAAAAAGCACTGTTTCATCCATACTATAATCCAGTGTAATATGTCCTAATACCGGCCATGCCAGTTTATTACTTTCATCAAATGTAAAACTTCTCATAGCTTCTGCCATAACCTCTTCAGATGATAATGTTGGTGGAACTGTAGCTTCTTCCTGCATTGTTGTATCTTCTTTATCAGATATCATCAGCTCATCATTATTCTTTTCCACAGACTCGTTTTTTTCAGCCATTCTTCCCCTTGCGTTTGCTTCTAACAGTTCATCCTGTGCATCTGACTCATCTATATTTTCTTCTGCATCCTCTGTCTTCATTGCAACATTTTCCTCTGTTTCGTTCAAATTAACAATATTGCCGCTTTCATTTCTGTTAGCATTTACATTTTTTATAACCGAAACAACACCAATAATAAGAGCTGCAATTATACCAAGTGAAATAATTGTAGATACTATCTTTACTGTATTCCTTCTATCTTTATCCATATTAACCTCCATTCCATGCATAATATGCATATTTTAATAAACAAGCCGTTCACCAGATGCATTTATAGTTTTATGCACTTATTGCTTGCGATGTTAATATGTTTTCCACTTATTCAGCTACTTATTCACTTATTTTAAATATGTTTTTATTTTTGTTAATTTTAAATATTTAGGTTTATTTTATTT
>CDYQ01018249.1_pt1 | contig 22634 bp, 19 predicted proteins | sample 557451 | NCBI WGS metagenome assembly CDYQ01 (sample SAMEA3182059, study PRJEB8094) | gut metagenome | biome: human; feature: gut; material: Stool; isolation source: human stools | place: Canada | collected 2012-11-26
TAACCATTTTCACACTTTTTCTGTTATTAAATAAGTTTCAATCCTGTTTTTATTAATTTAATAAATCGTTTTTTCATTTTTTCTTATGCTTTCTTTCAGATAAAGTCGCTCTTGTTATTTTCCCAGAAATATGTATAATGAACTTTATGTACTTTTTGTGCATTGTATAAGGAAATCGTGCAAACAATAATGCCCGTGCAATTATTGTCCGCTCAGGAATGGAGATTATTATGTCAAATATTATTAAACGTACAAAGGGCGATTTGAAGTATCTTTTCAAAGACAGCGACAAGCTCTCGCCCAAAGCACTCAAGCGCAAACAGCGCGGCAAACGTGTTGCGGCAGGACTGGTTCTTGTACTGATCCAGCTGATTCTTACGATTCTTTTTTTATTCAGAATCATTACATTTTCAATCCTTCCGGTTCAGTATCTGCTGATTGTCAATGCAATCCTGATTCTTTTGCTGCTGTATGATTTTTGCTCACAGTTTACAAAGGCACATATTCTCGGTAAAATTTTAGCCGTGATTATGTCGTGTATCATGCTGTTTGGATTTATCTTTATGACACAGCTTGCACAGACCTTTAATCTGATGTCCGGTTCGACCAAGACCGACATTGTGGATATTATCGTACTGGCAGATGACAAGGCCGACTCCGTGCAGGATGCCCTGTCTTATTCTTTCGGATATAACAGCGGCATTAACAGTGAGGCTGCCACAAAAGCCATTTCAGAAATTGAATCTAAAAATAATACGACATTAAATACGAAAGATTACACCGACTGGTCAGAAATGGTCAATGCCTTATATGCTAATAAGAATATTCAGGCTGTTGTCATGAGTGATTCACTCCGTTCAACTTTAACGGAGGAATTTGAAACATTTGAAGATAAAACAAAGGTTATCGGAACGATTACGATTACTACCCAGGTCAAGCTTTCCGCTTCCGATAAAAAGGTCAATGAAGAACCGTTTGTCATTTATCTGTCCGGAAATGACGGATACGGTCCGGTTTCTTCCAACGGCAGAAGTGATGTCAACATTCTTGCCTGCATCAATCCTAAGACCCGCCAGGTACTGCTTGTTTCGACACCGCGTGATTACTATATTACGATTGAAAATGCTTCCGGAAAGTCCGGTCTTGATAAACTGACACACGCAGGAAATGCCGGTGTCGATTACTCTATTAAGGCATTGGAAAATCTCTACGGTGTTACCGTGGATTACTATGTAAAGATTAACTTTACCGGTTGTGTAAAGGTGGTTGATGCACTTGGCGGCATTACCATCAATTCAAGCGTGGACTTTACAAACGGTCAGGATGCAGCTCCTGAAAGCTATCATTTTACAGTCGGCGAAAACCAGTGTGACGGTGAAAAAACTCTTGCTTTCGTAAGAGAAAGACACGTTTTCGGCGATGGCGATTTCCAGCGTGGACGAAACCAGGCTGCTGCCATCACAGCAATTATCGACAAGGCGACTTCACCTTCGATTCTTGCCAATTACAGTGCAGTGTTAAGTTCTGTTTCTAATATGATTTTAACAAATATGCCGCCTGCAACGATGACGTCATTAATTAAAGGACAGATTGCCAACACAACTTCATGGAATGTCCAGTCTTACAGCGTAGAGGGAACGCCGGCATCCCGCGATTGTACCGTATATAACCTTTCAAAGAAGTCTGTTGACCTGCCGGATTACGATACCGTAAATACAGCAGTCGAACTGATTCAGAAAGTCAACAACGGCGAAGTATTCGATGTTTCCGAATACGTTTCTTCTAATTAATCAGATCTCTGTAAAAAAACTGCCGGTGCAGGATATGTATATAAAATACATTGCCTGCCCGGCAGTTTTTTTGTCTGACCAGCTACCTCCGTGTGCTGTTCAGCCTTTCAGATCCATTGTCGGAAATACCATTGAAAAGTACGCTTCTCTTGCTTTGTTGTTGTAGCCGTTCATTCTGCCGTTTAACACGTCAGGATTCACATTGACAGGTCTCTCATCGGCGCATCTTACGCGTGCTTTCTGTCTGCTCTGTTCTAATGCAAGCATCTGTTCAAAACTTTCGCTGCTGCTGTTTTTCTGTTCAGCGGCAACTCTGGCTGTATTTCCAACTTTTGAAACACTTTCGACTTTGTTAATGAGTTCCACCCTGTTTACGATAAATGTTTCTGCTGTAATCTCCTCCTTGAAATTATGCTGTACTTTCTTTTGTTTTATAGTTCTTTCATACTATATCGGCACATCTTGTGTCCTATTTATAGTATCGGCACATTTTCTAAAAATACTTAGCAATAATTTCGGCAACACCGTCTTCATCATTAGACGGTGCTATGATATCCGCTTTTTCTTTTACCGGCGGATACGCATTTTCCATGGCAGCGCCAAGACCGGCATATTCAATCATGGAAATGTCGTTCATGCCGTCACCGCAGGCAATCAGTTCTTCCCTTTGCAGTCCCAGCTTTTCAAGCAGCGCTGCAAGGGAACGGTCTTTTGCCACATTTTTCGGTACAATCTCTAAAAAATAATCGGCAGAACAGAATGCATCAATGACATCTCCGTGCCGCTTCTGCAGTTCCTGCTGAATCGGTATCAGCTTTTCATGCTCCCCTGCAATTAAAAATTTGGCAACCGGATAATTTACATACTGTTCCAGATTTTCCACACGGCGGACGGACGCATCATTACATTTTGCCTCCCGCAGCACATATTCATCTGTATCACTTTCCGAAATTACCTCATCCTTGTCATATGAAAGAGCATACACACCGTGTTCTTTTGCCAGTGTACAGACATCGTGTATACATTCCGGCGGGAAATTCCGGCTGTAAATGACTTCTTTGGTCTTACAGTTGATAATATTGCCGCCATTGTATGCCAGAATATAACCGCCGACACGGGAAAGTTCCAGCGCTTCTGCCACCGGCTCTATGCCAAACAGTGGTCTTCCAGATGCCAGAATAATATGCACGCCGCGCTCCGCCGCCTCCATAACCGCTTTTTTATTTTTGGTTGAAAGTTTTTTCTCACTATTAATTAATGTACCGTCCAAATCAAGGGCAAGTGCTTTATATTTCATTTTCTCTCCGTTCCATAAACTGCTTATTTCCTGCAGTTGCATTATCCTTTCTATATTTTCATTGCAATAATTCCAATTTTTAGTGTCACTATGCATTTATTTACTTTATCATTCCCTGCTTCTTTTTTCAATCGGAAGTTCGTGTTTTAACCGGTCCGCAGTTTATAAAATGCTTCAATGACATCCATTTTCCCATACCCGTAAATATTGTTCGGATACACCGTATTGTTTTCGCGCTTTGCCCCCCGGATTAACACCGATTTAACCTCGTTTGTTCCCATATAGGGCAGATTGCCGTCCGTAACACCCCATGTCAGAAGAAGGGCAGCAGCACCTGCCGCGTGGGCTGCTGCAACGCTTGTTCCTGTCCGTGTCGTATATCCCCCGCCTGCCCGGACACCATAGACGTCTACTCCAGGCGCGACAAAGTCCGGTTTTACCAGACCTGTCGCTGTATAACCGCGTCCGGATGCTACATAAGATGCATCCGTAATATGATTATATGCCCCGACACTGATTACGCGCTCTGCCGCACCGGGTTCTGTAAGTGTTGTGGAAGGATTGGAATTCAAAAAATACGTATCCCCTGATAAAAACTGCTTTAATGGCAGCCATGCATTATACCGTCCCACAATATTAGTCAGGCTGTATACATGAATTTTCCAGATTCCCTGTGCCGGATTTATAAAACGCATAAAAATAACTTCATAACCTGATGCAGATTCCACTACTCTGTAATTCACTGCAACCTGTGAACGTTCCAGTAAAAAATTGTAGACCCCTCCTGTATCAATTCTTGCCGGAATCCGTGAAATCCGCTCGCCAGAAGGAGAGGTAATTGCCACCGATAAGATATCAAGACTTTCTGCCCATATTTCCATCACAAATCCGCGTTCATCTGCACCGACGGTAATTTCTATTTCGGAGGGTTCTGTATCTGATACCGCCAGACCGGATGTGTGTGTTCTGTTATTAGCTTCATTTCCTGTACAGGTTACAACTACTGTATTGACCTGCCTTGCCAATGTATTTAATAAATCTGCAAACGGCAGCGCACCGGTTCTTGAACCGGAAGCCGTTCCCAGTCCGACGCAGATAACCAGCGGTTTTTTTTCTCTGATAGCATACTGCTGTAAAAAGCGCACCCCCATCATCATATCCGTTTCCGAATAGGCTTCTACCCGCTCCGGCAGCAGATAAAAGTCCCGCAGATATTTTTTGGCAGGTTTTAGCTTTACCATCAGAATCTCCGCCTCCGGCGCTGCTCCTATGTAATCTGCGGTTTCCGATGCGGCTGCAACCCCTGCAAGAAATGTTCCATGTCCGTTTTCATCTCTTGACGGCACAATATCATAGGGATTTTGTCCTTCACGCTCTGCCGCGAGTGCCGCATTAATGTCCTCCCGTGTATACACCGTGCCGTACTGTACCATGCCTTGTACCTGTTCTCTGTCATACTGCTCTGTCCCTGCTGCTTCTCCTGTATCTTCTTCATAATTTACAGATTGTATCGTCTGGTCCCAGACTGCCGCAATCCTGGTTCTGCCGCCTGACGCTTTAAAATCTTCTCTTAAATAGTCGATTCCGGTATCTAAAAAGCCAATCAGCACACCCTGCCCACGCACATTTAACAGGGGCTGATTCAGTGTTGCCGTAATTCCCGATGCATCAAAGCTGGTCGTGTCCATCAGTCCGTACAGTTTCGGCACGCTATAATATCCCTGTTGTATATTAATATTCCGGCTGCCCGGATAATTTGTATACAAAATACACCACGTATCATTAATACAAGAAATACAGACACCGTCCTGTCTTTGGATTTGTTCAAAATAAAGGGAATTATATTCAATAATATAATCCCCCGTTTCTTCCGATACAATGAGCGAACTGCAATCCGGCACTTTTTTTGCTCCCGCTTTTTTGTATAGTATATTCAGTTGTGCCTTTCCTTATGTATCCGTTTTATATCTGCTTTATCCTATGGATTTACTTTATCAGCCTGCTTTATCCGTTCTGCTGTGTCAGTGCCGGTATTTCCATGCCGCGCATCTGAATTACCGGCGCACCCGTCTTTTTAATGTAATCGCCTGTGATAACGACTGTTCCGATATTGTTGTCCTTTGGAATTTCATACATAATATCCAGCATATAATCTTCCAGAATGGACCGCAATGCACGCGCTCCGGTCTTTTTCTCCATTGCTTTTTGGGCAATTGCTTCCAGTGCATCATCCGTAAATTCAAGCTTTACTTCATCAAGTTCCAGCAGCTTTTCATACTGCTTTAAAATCGCATTGCGTGGTTCTTTCATAATCTTAACCAGCATATCTTTTGTCAGGTTTTCCAGTGAAAAGATAATGGGCAGTCTGCCTAAAAATTCCGGTATCATACCAAAATTGCGCAGGTCTTCTAAAGTTACCTGTTGCAGCAGGTTCGGGTCTTCATCATATTTATCCTTTAAATCTGCTGCAAATCCGATAGACGACTGCTGGTTTAAACGCTCTTTGATAATCTCATCCAGCTCCGGAAACGCGCCGCCACAGATAAATAAAATATTTTTCGTGCTGACTGTGACCTGCGGTACCATCGCATTTTTACTGGTTGCACCGACCGGCACCTCCACATCGCTTCCTTCTAACAGCTTTAACATGCCCTGCTGTACGGATTCTCCGCTGACATCACGGCTTCGAGTTTCCTTCTTTTTAGCAATCTTATCAATTTCATCAATAAAGATAATGCCGTGTTCTGCACGTTCTACATCATTATCCGCCGCCGCTAAAAGCTTGGATACCACACTTTCAATGTCATCACCGATATAGCCCGCTTCCGTAAGGGACGTTGCATCTGCAATTGCAAGCGGCACCTGCAGCAGGCGTGCCAGGGTCTTTACAAGATAGGTCTTTCCGCTTCCGGTCGGTCCGATCATTAACATATTGGACTTTTCAATCTCTACATCTGCCTGATCTCCTGCAGCTACCCTTTTATAGTGATTGTAAACAGCAACCGACATGACTTTCTTTGCATAGTCCTGTCCGACCACATATTCATCGAGCATATGCTTAATTTCGTGCGGCGCGGGAATGTTGCGTAAATCCAGTTTTTCTTCCGGTTTCTTTACCTTTTTCTTTTTCTTTATTTTCTGATTTTCCGGTATATCCATATCCTGATAGTTCATATTGCCAAACATTCCCATATTCGGCATCCCGCTCATTTTCATCATATCATCATAATTCATACCACTGTTATTGATAGTATCAAATGTCTTTTGCAGGCAGTCCTGGCACACATAGACATTTCCCGGCATTGCAATCATTTTACCCGCCTTGCTTTCCGGTCTTCTGCATATATAACAAATCTTTTCGTATTCCTCTTCCTGATTGTTGATTGTATCGCTATTTTCACTCATTTTTTCACCATTCTGCCGCAAAATACGGCACCTTCTTTTACTGTAATTTTGTATACACGTTTAGTATACAGATTTGTCTTTGTTTTTACAATAAAATCTCTATAAAAAAATACCCGGTATGATGCAGATGGACAACATCTGTCCCTGCATTTTACCGGATATTTTACTTTATTGATTTACAAATTTATGTTTGTGCTTTATGTGCTTTGCCGGTTCCTTTTAAACAATTATGCCGGAATGCTTATCAGCTCTTTTTGCCGAGAGTTACTTCAACACTCTTTAATACATACTCACTGCCTTCCTGATGATAGTACTGAACCGTTACCTTTTCACCGGCTGCGTAGTATTCCATAATAGACTTGAGGCTGGACATAGAGTTTACGGACTGGTCGTCAAAGCTTACAATAATATCATAAGCGCCCAGACCTGCCTGTGCCGCTGCTGAATTATTTTCAACGCTTCTGATTAAAACCCCCTGCGGATAACCATATGAAGAAGACATTGCACTTGTAATATCCACACCACTGATTCCCAGGTAAGCGGTTTCTGAACTTGAAACCTTGCTTCTTGTTTCACGGCTCATCAGGCTGTCAATGATATCCATGACATTCGATACCGGAATAGAATATGCCATACCTTCTACACCATCACTGGAAGTCTTTGCAAAGTTAATTGCGATAACCTTACCTTCTGCATTGAGTAATGCACCACCGCTGTTACCGGAATTAATCGCTGCATTTGTCATTAAAAGTCCTGAAAATGTTACATTATTAACAGTAATAGAACGGTTTGTGGCGCTGATAATACCATTTGTTACAGACTGGCCTTCACCCAATGCATTACCGATAGCAACAACCTCCTGTCCGATGGCTACATCATCACTGTCTGCCAGTTCTGCGATTGCAATACTGTTGATGGTTGAATCCTTAATATCTGAAAGATTGATTGCCACTACCGCAATATCCTTATCAGACTTTGAACCCTTTACGGTTGCACTGACAGATTCACCGTCCACAAAGACACATTTTAAATCATTTACATCACTAACTACGTGTGCATTCGTTACAACAAGCAGTTCTTTATCATTCTTACCGACAATAATACCGGTTCCGCTTGTCTGTGCTTCATAGGACTGGTTGCCGAACAGTCCATAGAAAGATGAAGAACTTCCTGAAGACACGGTTGTCGTACCGTTTAATGCCACCATTGCCGGAAGGGCTGCATTTGCAACGGACTGTGCATCCATACCCGTTGAAGCTGATGAAGTACTCTGTGCCGTTGTTGCGGTTACATTGGAAGTCACGGTTGCAATGTTGTTATAGTCGCTTGATGATTTTACCGGAAGAATCGTACTTCCCGTGTAATATACGCCATACATTACTGCGCCGGCAATTACACCGAACACGGCTGCCGAACCTGCCAGTTTTGCAAGCCTTTCTCCAAAACCTTCTTTGTTTCTATCTTTCTTTTTCTTCTGCTTTCCATTCTGCTGATTCATACTGCCCTGTCCTGCGCCTGCCTGCTGATAGGTTGTATCCTGCTGGAATGTACTACTCTGCTGATAATAGGAAGTGTTATTGTTTTCCTGTTCAAACGGAATATTTCCTGCGCTGTATCTGTATTCTGAACTTTCTGCCTGTGTTGTTTCCGTTGTATTTTCATCGTCGTAATGAATTCGTTCTCCTGTCTTTGGGTCAAATCTCGGTCTTGGGTTATACTGGTTATTTTCGTCGTTATACATATCGATTTCTCCTCTCTGTCGTGTCTTTTGTTCTTAGATAAAAAAGAACACATCTCGTCTATGCTTTGTAGTATAGTAACGAAATGTGTTCTAATTGTGTTTTCTCTGTTAAGAATTTCTGAACTCGCTCTGCGATAAAAAGATAATTGTGATGCCTGCAGCACAATTATCTATGTGAAGAATCTTAAATTTAAGGATTCTTCACATTACTACTGTCCCGCTACTTCCATAACAGCCTTTGTAAGTTCTTCAAGTTTTGCATCTGCATCCGCTAAGTTGCTGCCCTTAACGCCCATGTAGAACTTAATCTTTGGTTCTGTTCCGGACGGTCTTGCACAGCACCATGCATTGTCAGAAAGTGCATAATATAATACGTTGGATGACGGAAGTCCGGTAGACTTCTTTTCGCCGGTCTTTAAATCAACACATTCATCCTTCTTGTAATCTCTTGCTTCGAGTACGTCCCATGAACCGAACTTCTTCGGTGTTTCGTTGCGGAGCTTATCCATCAGTTCTGCAATCTTTTCAGCCCCTTCTGCACCCTTCATGGTAATTGCCTTCTGACCTTCTTTGTAGTATCCGTATTTTTCAAAAATCTGAATCATCTGATCCCACAGAGTCATGTTCTTTGTCTTGTAGTATGCTGCTGCTTCACATAATGCCATAACGGCAACAACTGCATCCTTATCTCTTGCATGTGTACCGACAAGACAGCCATAGCTTTCTTCAAAACCAAATTCATATTCATATGTACCCTGCTGTTCAAAGAACTTAATCTGCTCACCGATATACTTAAAGCCTGTTAATACCTCAATCAGCTTTACATTGTATTCTGCTGCAATGGCATCTGCCATATTGGTAGATACGATAGTCTTTACAAATGCGCCGTTATCGTGTAACAGATTCTTTTCCTTACGCTGTGAAAGCAGATATTCTGCAATCAGCATACCGGACATATTTCCTGTAAATGCCTTGTATTCGCCTGTCTTGGTGTCTTTTGAATATACACCGAGTCTGTCGGCATCCGGGTCTGTTGCCAGAATGATATCTGCATCTTTTTCCTTTGCCAGCTTTAATGCCAGTGTGAATGCCTTTGGGTCTTCTGGGTTTGGATATTCAAGTGTTGTGAAATCCGGGTCCGGTTTTTCCTGTTCTTTTACAATATAAACATGCTTAAAGCCCAGTTCTTTTAAAATTCTTCTGACCGGAACGTTACCTGTTCCGTGGAACGGTGTGTATACAATCTTGATATCATCCGCTACCTGTCTGATAATATCACCGTTGATGCTCATTTTCTTTAAAGCCTTGATATAAGCTTCATCCATATCATAGCCGATAACATTGTAAAGACCGCAGGCTTCTGCCTCGTCTTTTTCCATGGTCTTTACCGTATTGTAATCTGTAACAGCCTTTACTTCTGTAATAATCTGTGTATCCTTTGGTGCTGTAATCTGTGCGCCGTCTTCCCAATATACTTTGTAACCGTTGTATTCCGGTGGATTATGGCTGGCTGTAATGACAATACCTGCGATGCAGTGCAACTGTCTTACGGCAAATGATAATTCCGGTGTCGGTCTTAATGACGGGAAGATATATGCCTTGATTCCGTTCGCATTCAGGCATAATGCTGCCTCGTCTGCAAATTCAGGGGACATTCTTCTTGAATCATATGCAATCGCAACGCCTCTGTCTGCTGCATTTTCCTTCTTAATAAAGTTTGCAAGTCCCTGTGTTGCCTTTCTGACAGTATAAATATTCATGCGGTTTGTACCGTTGCCGATAACACCTCTTAAACCACCTGTACCAAACTCTAAATCTTTATAAAAGCGGTCTTCAATCTCTTTTTCATTACCCTCAATTGATTTTAATTCAGCTCTTGTTGCCTCATCAAAATATTCATTGGCACACCACGCCTTGTAAGACTCCATGTAACCCATAACTTTAATCCTCCATATTTCTTCTTTTTACTGATTGAATTTATAAAAATTATAATACAATCCCTTTTTGAAATCAATCTTTTAATGATTCTTTAAATGCAGCAGCAACATTTTCTAACGCTTCCTGCTCATCCGGACCGTCTGCAATCAGCTCTATTTCATCACCGCATTTAATTCCTGCTGCTAAAATTGAAATGACACTCTTTGCATTGGCCGTCTTTCCTTCTCCATAAGCAAATGTAATATGGGAATCGTATTTGACAGCAGCATCGCACATTGCCCCCGCTGGTCTTAAATGTATTCCCAATGCACTTCCTACGACTATTTTTTCACTAACCATCTTTTCTCTCCCATCCGCTGTTTTCAGCTTTTTATTCTACCGGTTCTGGCCGGTTGTTTCAGAGGTACCGGCTGTTGTTGTTTCCTGTGTCTGCTGTGTTGTTGTTTCCGGCTGTGTCTGTGCTGCCTGCGCCTGTATCTTTACGGCTGCCTTATAGGTATCGTCCAGACTGCAGCCGCCCGGCAGCTGAAACTGTATCGATAATGTATATGTTCCTTCTTTTAAGCCTGTCAGATTCACCGTAGCTTTGATATCCGATGCCTGTGCTGCTGCCAGTGCTTCATCTGAACCTGTCAGTATTACATGAATGGTATCCTGATCGGTAATTGCCGCTTCCAGACCTGATGATAAACCGGAAAATGTAATATCAGATGTCTTCACCGTAAATTCCCTGCTGTGTACATCGGAAATCTTTACCGTAATGGAAACAACCGAATCCGATACCACACTCACATCAGACGGCACAAAATCTTCCATCCACAGACGAAATGTCTTATCACTGCTTAACCCTGTCACTTTTAACTGGTCGGAAGGTATCGTAATCTGTGTAATCTGGTCTAAAACCTTTGCCTCTCCCGAAATCGTAATCTGGTCTGCGGAACTTTGTACCTTATGAACGCTATAACCGTCCGCCGGTTCACCCGAAACAGAATATTTTAACGGTACGGTTTTAGACTTTTTGACACTTGCCGTATATTCCACTTCACTCTTTGACAGTTCAAGCTGCGGATCATCAATTACATTGCCGTCCGCATCGTATAAAACAATCGGTACAACACTCTGGATATTATCCTGTGCATTGCTGATGTCGCAGATGGCTTTAACCTGCGCAATCTTTGCAATGGTGGTTGATGAACCGGTAATCTTGATGGTCGATGGCGATACGGACTGTTTCGTGACTACATAGCCTTCCGCTTCCGTACCGTTGACTTCCATGCCAACATCAAACTGCTGTGTTACCCTGTTTTCAATATCCAGCTTAACCGCTGTTGTCTTTGGCGTTACTTCGACATTGGTCAGCGTTTTGCCGTCTTTGACAACCTTTACATCAATATCGGCATAATCGGCAAATGCCGTAATCCTGCTTAAATCTGCCGTAGCTACAATATCTGCCGCTTTAATATCCGTGATAACACTTTTAGGTCCGCTTACATAAACCGAAATTTTACTGCCATCTGTAATCTCATACGTATAGCCCTTATCCGTAAGACTTTCTGTATTAATCAGCTGCACCGGAACGGTACTGATTGTCACCCCCATGGTCGGGTCGTAAATATTGACAATAATCGTCCACAATACAATTGCGCATAAAGCTGACAGGATTTTCAGGCTGAAATTTCTAAATATCTTTTCTTTCATTTTTCAACCTTCCTCTCCAAATCTTAAACGACTTGACATCTACTGTTTTCTTGCGCAGATACTCCAGCTTATTTCTTAAAGAATCCCTGTCAATGTCGCGGATAATTGAACCGCCCACCGCCACGGATACTGCACCGGTTTCTTCTGATACAATAATTGTAAAGCTGTCGGTGCCTTCACTGATGCCGACACCCGCACGGTGTCTGGTTCCCAGTTCCTTACTTAGGTTTGAATTATCTGACAGCGGAAGATAACACGTTGCCGCTACTACTCTGTTGCCCCGCACAATTACCGCGCCGTCATGCAACGGTGTATTATGCTCAAATATATTAATGAGCAGCTGGCTTGTTACAACACCGTCTACCTCGATACCGGTGCGGACATATTCCTCCAGAACCATATCCTGCTCGATAACGATTAATGCACCGGTCCGCACCGCTCCCATTTCATAAGCGGCACGGACAATCTCATCGGCTGTTTTGCTGCTGAAGCGTTCACCCTTTTCCCTGCCTTCACCAAAGTTAAACAGTCCGACAACCAGTTTTTTGCGCCCGAGCTGCTCTAACGCACGCCGCAGCTCCGGCTGGAAGATAATCACCAGCGCAATAATGCCGACACTGATGGTTTTTCCCGCAATCCAGAGAATTGTCTTTAAATTCAGTATATATGCAAACAGCGCAAATAATACTACAATGATAATTCCCTTGAGCAGCGCCCATGCTTTTGTATTTTTAATCCACACCAGAATGTTATACAGTACCACTGCAATAATGATAATCTCAATGACATCTGTCCACCCAATCCGTGGAATATATAATTTTGATAAATAATCGCTGAAAAAATTATTCCATGCTGTCACATACTCACCTCATTTCTGTTCCTTCCGGTCTTTACTCATTTTACCGCTTATAGCTTTTTTAAATATTTTCATCATCCTGTTCTGATGAAGTCATATCACTGATGTCATGCGCCTTTTTCGTCTTTCTCGCATTAATCTGCTTGACCTTGACTTCGGCATTGACAATATTAATTTTCGGAACAGCTTTTACGTAATAATAGTACTCATCATCTTCATACTGTACGTATTCCGTTCTGGAATAATCCACACTGAAAAACAAAATCTGGCACAGATACCCTACAACCCCGCCAAGCACGGTTCCCACAATCATCAGAATCAGATTGATTTTGGCACCTGTCACTAAAATTCCTGCAAGCAGTACGATAAACTGTACCACAATCCCTGCCGCAATGGCATAGGTCCACGCATTATCAATCTTTAGCCGTCTGACTGCATATACTGCCGTAATCGTAACAACCATTGCAATTACAAACAGAATCATTTCTTTATTATTAAACAGACTTTCTACAATATACGAAATCTGCTGCATACTGTCATTGACTGACTTTGTCGTCAGTGCCGTTTCATATTCACTGGCTGTCTTAATAATGTAAAAAATAATCACACCAAATGCCGCCGGAATCATGGCGAATGCGTTAAAGCACAGCCCCGCCGCAATTGGAAGCAGGTACGGCATTTTTATCCAGCAAAGCAGTACCGTAATCACTAAAAGATACCCCTGCTTCGGTGTAAAACGGTAATACAGCAGATACATTAAAAGCACGATTCCCAGTACAATCAATGCAAATTCCGCAGAAATCGCATATAAATGAACCAGCATAAATACCGATAAGAAAAATATCATAAATCCATTTGGAAGAAAGGCACACAATACTGCCATTGCCACGGCTATCAGCGGATTTTTCAGCTTTGACATATATCCGATGCTTGCATTGAGCATCAGAAAAGAAACCAATGCCATCACAAACCGTACTGCCGGAACCAGATACGTATCGTATTTATTATAGAATTTCTTAAATCCTTCCTTTAATTCCAGTAAAAAAACCATGTGAGTCCTCCAATACTATTTTTTCTTTCTCTGGCTGTCGTAAAAACGTTCCAGCTTGTTCAGTCTTGAAAAATACTTTTTCAGACCTTTCCGCGAATGATTATACTGATAGGCATAAACCATTGCCGCAATGATGGTATATACAATTAACATCAGGATATAATATATTCCCAGTCTTTTTCCCACTGCCGCATAATCAAGCGAATTAATGTCGGCAACCAGTTTTTCAAGGTTGCATAACACATACAGTATCACCATGATTATATATGCAAATGTTGTTGCAATTAATGTACGGAGTACGCCAAACGCTACATAATCCCCCTTAAAATAGCGGGAATTTTTAATCATCTGCCTGCCTTCGTTTTTTTCATAAATTGCCATTTTCGTCATCATTTTAATCTTATTTTCATTCAGCAATTAATTCACCTCACTGCAAGTCATATTAGTGTAAGCATATCATATTTTTGTCTAATTGTATATTACTATTTGCGAGTGACCGCCATTCGGGGCTACAACAATTCGTACCCGTCTGCCTTCTGCCGTAAAAGTTCTGTCTGTGTTGGCAGAAAGATAATTGCTCCACACCTGTCCGTACTCGTCCGGAAGCAGTCTGGCAAGCACCGTCTGAATCCTGCTGTCAAATGTGCCGCTTCTCTGCTTGATATAGATAATGGTTACATTCGGCTGTGTAATGATTTCTCCATAATATGTATCATTTTCTTCGCATACATAAACATTGGAATACCTCTGTGTAAATCCGATTCCTGAAAGTCCGTCTGAAATGCTGCCGCTGTTGTCACCATTTCCGGTGTTACTGCCGCTATTACTGTTGTTTGAGGAATTCCCGCCGTTTGTGGATGAACCGTCGTTATTGCCGGAATTACTGCCGGAAGAACCGCCCGTCGTGCCGGATCCACCGTTTGAAGAACCACCGGAGCTTCCCGAACCGCTGTCCGTACTGCCTGAATCATCTCCGCCATCCGAATCACCGGAACCGCCGTCATAGGAACCGCTTCCCGAACTGCCTGAGCCTGTCCATGAACCGCCTGCCTGCCCGCCGCCTGTACCTGTACTGCCGCTGTCAGAGCCGCTTCCTGCGGATGTTCCACCGGATGACGTACTGCCCGATGCACTGCCGCTTCCGGATGCATTATTTTTTGCAAGGGTTGTACCGGTGTAAACCGGAAGGTTATTTTTTGAACCCTGTGCCACATTTTCAATTCCTTCAATCACAACAGAATCCGAAACGGTTCCGACAGTTGCTGTTACAACGGTTGTTCCCACTGCCTTCACTGTGAGAATTCCGTCTTTATCAATCTCTGCCACAGACGAATCCGAACTGCTCCAGATGAGTGCCTGGTCCGTATTTTCGGGAACAACCAGTGCTGTCATCTTTAACTGCGTGCCTACCGGAACGGCACAGTCTTCAAATTCAATCTCTACTTCTGTTTCTGTATTGCTCATCTGCTGTGCCTGCGCCGAATCATCTTTTAACTTAATCCGGTCTACACTGACACTCGCCGCATTGCTTTCCTTTTCCTTTTTTTGCTGTATAGAACCGGAAACGATGGAAGCAACTGTCAGGATAATGACCACGCCTCCGACTACACCCGGAATAACCCAGTTCTTTATTTTATTTTTCTTTGCCATTTCTTACCTTTCCCGTTTTGTTTTTTACTTTAGTATACCACAATCCTGTGTGAATGAAAAATAAATATCGTGTAAAAATTGCAGAATCTTTCGACACAAACCTGCAATTTCTGTACAAAACATAAAAACATATAAAAATCTTACAAAGATTGAAATTTTTTTGATTATTTGGATAATAGTGTGTTCTACTCACACAGCTGCTCATACCACTGCTTTGTCATACTGCTGTCTTTTGCATTAAAAAACATCGTCTGTGTGTCCGTCTGAATCAGAATGTACGGCGCATTTCCTTTATATATAAAAAGCATACATTTTCCGTAAGTATTCCCTTTAAAATGCCCTACCGCATAGGTTTCTGTGGCGCCGCCGTTGGTTTTCGTAAAATTATCACGCGGCATTGTATCCAGCAGCTCTGCTCTCTGAATGGATTCTTTATCAAATGTGATTTTATAACCGCCGCCCTCAACCGTTACCCTGTTATTATCCATGGTAAAATCCACTTTGACATCAATCAGCGGAAGCATTGCCGCAACCGTAAATATGATAGTTCCTGCAACAACAAAGGTTAAAATGCCCGTCCATATTTTTGCCCCTGCCGTTGCATAATTAAATGAATAATTTCCCGACTGCATACGGTCTGACACAAGCATTCGGCTGTCATTGGGATTGTAGTAAAATCCTGTTTTCCAGTATTCGTCATCATCAACATAAACCGGTGTGCCATCTGCATTTAAAATGGCATTTTTCTTTTTATACATCTGAAAAAGCAATACCAAAAACACCACTCCTGACAGACTTTCAAGTGCAACATAACTGTAAAATATAACTGCGTTCAGACCGTTAAAAATAAGTGTCTGTACGCCAATCAGCACCCATGCTGCCGCATTACAGCTGCTCATGGCAAGGAGTGCTTCCCCGATGTATTTTTTTATCAGATAATTAACCTGCAAATTTTTTTCGGTATCCTGACTGTAAACCGTATGCTGTCTGCGGTTGATAAAAACATGCGCTATCCACGCCGTTACCGATACCGCCACGGCACAGATACAGAATATCCCCATTTCTTCCCAAAAAACCGGACGTTTTCCACACAGAAACGGCAGTACGCACAGGATTTCTATTAAAATAACGACTGCGTGATACCTGTACGGCACTGCGCTTTTTTCTGTCATTGTCAGTACCGCCGTGTCGATGTAGACCTTCTTTTTCTGCCCTTCTACAAGCCAGCCCTGCGCCACCTTGTAATCATACAATTTCCGGTGCATTGCGGCATTGAAGTAAATCGCCGCTCCTATGTATGCAAAAATCCACACAATCCAGATGATAACATAAAGTGCCATATTAAAAAAACACAGTATGCTGAGTGCCATGATTAAAATCAGATTAATGATATGAAACCGCTTCATTTTTCTTCTGGCATCCGCGACCTGTTCTGTCACCCCCGGTTCTTCTGCGTGTTCCGGCGGAATATGCACCCCCAGAACCATTCCGTTATTGTACCGGTACTGGCTCATGAATCCATACCACATCGCACCGATTGTAATTAAATTTGCCGACGCAAATGTTATAAACATAAAAATCCCCATACTTCCTCCTATCTACAAATGCCACAAAGCACTATACGAAAATCTTTGATTTAATATTGTCTGCACACTTTCATTTTAGAATAGATACCGTCGCACAGCTTTAAAAACTCTGCCTTTTCCATTCCTGTAATGCTGGCTTCCGCTGACAAAAGCTCTAATTCTGCTTCCAGCTTTTCCCGAAACTGCAAATCCATATCAACGACATCTGCCACTACCGCGCCGTGCCGTCTGTCAATCTTGATATAGCCTTCCGCCTTTAATATCTGATAAGCTTTATTCACGGTCATTGTATTAACGCCCGCTTCTGCTGCCAGCTGGCGGACTGTCGGCAGTTTTTCCTGCGCTTTTAATTCTCCTTTTCCGATTCCTTTCACTATCTGATTGCGAAGCTGCACATATATCGGCACTTCACTTTCCATATCCAATTCTATAACCATATGTTCGCTCCTTTCCTGCCGTGCTTTTGTATTATTTGTATTATACATTATAATACAAATAATACTTTTGTCAACAAAATTTGGACTGATTTGCAGCTGTCTGTGCAAAAAAAGAATGTGCAAAGCACATTCTCGCGCCGAGCGCGGTCGTTTGCGACAAACTACATCTTCGCGCGAGTGCGCATCATCGGCACATAGTGCTTTTTGTGTAATAGGGAATTCTATCGAAATTTCCTATTACACAAAAAGACTGCCGTGCGAATGGCATCGCACGGCAGTCTCGTCTGTTGTCCTTATTAAGCTTTTATACATCTGCTGTAAATTTTCTCAAAAAACATTCCGTACAATGCACCGAACGCATTATGAAAAACCCGGTAAAATACAGCCCCCGGAAGTCCTAAGAAACTGACTGCAATAGCCATCGCTCCAAGTGAATTAAACACCGCCTGCCAGCCGTAGGTGGCTGACAGTCCCACACCGATTCCACCAAATATCCCGATATATGAATGAAGGGACTTCGGAACAAAACAGTAAATTAATATAAATACCAGTCCGCCGATGATATTGCCGGGGATTCTTCCCCCTACACGTCCCTTGATTTCTTCCGGGAACGGCAGTGTTACTGACATCACTGCAATGCCTGCCCACATACGGCGCGGCAGATGAAGGATTCCCGCAAGAAGCAGTGCTGTTGCAATCGCAAGTGCAAGGCGCAGCTGCCACTGTGTTCTTGACGACTGAAAATCCACTTCTTTAAATAAGTCTTTAAACGTTCTTTTAAAGGTCCGCTTTCTGTGATTGCGGTAATAAACCGCCATTGTCAGAGCCGCGCCTGCCGCAATCGCCACAAGACGGTATAAATAAGCTTCACCGGTCACATCATATCCGTATAACAAAAGATAGCCGAGTACCAGTGTCGCATGATTAAACATTAAAACATTATGACAGCTAAGAATCATAATCGCCATAATGCAGACAATATGTATCATACACTCCGCCACAAGTCCGCAGGCGTTGGCAAGCCGCGGTCCTGCTGCCAGAATGGCAAAAATCACTGCAAATGCCCACATGGCATCCTTATTTTTAATTCCTAAATCCGCATACCTAAACGACAATACGCACAAAAGCATAACAACACCTACGATATTGTTATCTTCTCCGAAAACTGCGCCGAATGCCATTACAAATGCGGTGCAGAACGCCACGGTCAATAGGATTTTAAACAGATATACGGCAATATGCCGATACTTTTCTTTTTTACTCTTTGATGCTTTAATCAGTGCCTTTGAACCTGCCTGATTTAATTGTAATTCCTGATAAAATGTCATAAATTCTCCCTTATCCGATTTTTTTATCCGGCATTTCCCGCCGGTTTTAAATATCGAGGAAAAATTATAGCACCCGCTCTTTTTCTGTGTCAAATTATCATTTTATAAACTAATTATAAAAACGAAGTTGCTTTTCTACAAGTTTTTCGCCCTCATAGACCAGTTTTAAGGTAAAGAACCGCTGTTCGCCTTCTAAGAGCAGCTTTAAAAAGACGGCATCGCCCTCCCATGTCGGCAGCTTTAAAATCTCTGTTTTATCAATCCACGCAAGCTCGCCCTCGTCACACGGAGAGATTTCACCTTCAAAGCCGTCTGCCGTAAACAGACACATCTGCTCCGGTTCACACGCATCACTTACAAAGGTAATCAACCCGCGAAAGCAGAAACTTGTCAGTGTCAGTCCCGTTTCTTCTTTTACTTCCCTTAACAGGCACTCTTCCGGGCTTTCTGTGCCTTCCGCATGACCGCCGACACCAATCCATTTATCTTTATTGATGTCTTTTTCCTTTTTGGTGCGGTGCAGCATCAGATACTGTCCGTCTTTTTCAATATAACACAGCGTTGTCATTTTCATGTTTTTTAATTCTCCTTTATATGGAAATTTTTTCCACGATTCCGTACTTTTATGCTACAATATCCTGTGCAAAAAGTGAAGTTATATTTAGGAGAAACTCATGAATACACAAAAAAATTTTCTTAGTAACCCTGTAGTCGTGCTGTTTGGCGCATTAATCTGCTGTGCCTTATGGGGCAGTGCATTTCCCTGTATTAAAATCGGCTACAAAATGATGCACATTGCATCTTCCGATACGGCAAGCCAGATTTTATATGCGGGCTGCCGCTTTACGCTTGCCGGAATCCTCGCTGTCTTTCTTGGCAGTCTGACACAGCGGCAGTTTCTGCTTCCGACAAAAGCCTCTCTGCCGCATATCCTGGAACTGAGCCTGTTACAGACCATTTTACAATACCTGTTTTTCTATATCGGACTGGCACACACAACGGGTGTTAAGGCTTCGATTATTGAAGCCGTCAGCACGTTTGTCGCCATTTTCGTTGCCGGATTTTTATTTCATCAGGAAAAGGTTACGGCACGGAAAATGCTTGGCTGTCTTGTCGGTTTTGCCGGTGTTGTGCTTGTCAACGTTGCCGGAAACGGAATGGACCTGCACTTTACTGTAAACGGGGACGGTGCAATTCTTTTATCAACCGTTGCCTACGCATTTTCATCGGTATTTATGAAACGCTTTTCGGTTCAGGACAATCCTGTGATGTTAAGTGGTTATCAGTTTATTTTAGGCGGCATTGTCATGGCTGTGTGCGGCTTTTTTATGGGTGGACACCTCTCCGGATTTACCCTGCCTGCGTTTGCCATGCTTTTTTACCTTGCCGTTATTTCCGCTGTTGCGTACTCTTTATGGGGGCTGCTGTTAAAATACAATCCGATTTCCAAGGTTGCGGTATTTGGCTTTATGAATCCGGTTATCGGCGTGCTTTTATCCGCTGTCCTGCTTAACGAAAAGGATTCACTGGGCTTTAGCAGCATTGCCGCACTGGTTCTTGTATGTATCGGCATTTATATTGTCAATAAAGCGCCGAAGGAATCCGCATAACTTGTAAATAAATGTATCACTGGTCAGCCTTTTTTTAATCTGACCGGTGTCTGCCCTTTCCATAATTCAACTGCAATTTCCACGGCACAGATTCCTGCCGGAAGAACGTATAATACCGCAAGCGGAATCAACATATTTCCTATTGAAAAAGTATGTAATGCCACAATCGCAAAAAATGTCTGTCCCACTGCCGCAATCACCGCAATTCTCCCACAGATTTTTAATGTCTTTTTCGCTTTAAAAATCGCTGTCTGTACTGACGAAACCGGTAAATTCTGCAGTATTTCACCGAGATTTCTGCTTCTTTTACTGCCTTTATACGATGTAAACATCTGGCTGTAAAAACTAAAACCCAGCAAATATATCATTGCATAAATCCCATACGTCTTTATGCTTTCATGAATGGACCCCCACTCTGCCTGATAAGGAAACAGCCAGCCGATAATGCCACAAAAAAACATCATATATGCCGCAAATTTGCACCCGAAATAATCGGGATACCATGTTTTTTCTTTCGCAAAAAATTTTTCCAAACACTGCTGTTGCCTGTCGTCTGTTATTCGATACATAACGCCTCCTGTTCCCGGCCATCCTGCCGTAAAATCCCGTCAATACTCTCTGTCCACCCGCTAAACTGTCCATTTTCCATAAATGCACTGTAATCCGTATTTCTTTCAAGCTCCGAAGTGACGTGGCTTGTCAGCAGTACACCGCAGCTTTCGTCCTCCACCAGCCTGCGCATACAATCAAAAAACTGAAGCCGGAATACCGCGTCCATTCCTGCCGTTGCCTCATCAATCAGATATAAAACCGGCTGATGGGCAATGGCAAATGCCAGCTGGCATTTTAACTTTTCACCTCTTGACATTGCTCCGTACTGCTTTGAAACCGGCACGTCAAATGCCTGCATCTGCTTGCAAAACCGTTCTATCTGGAAATCATCATAAAAAACGCCCAACGCTTCTGCATTTTGCATTGCCGTACATTTTTCAAAAAATACGTTGTCCTCGGATACATATCCGATTTTCCGGCATGCCGCCGCATAATTTTCCTTTACCGGGATTCCATCCACGTAAATTGCACCTTTATACCGGGACTGCTCATGCAGAATTGTCTTGATAAGCGTTGACTTTCCGGCACCGTTTCTGCCCGTTAATCCGTAAATGTAACCGGACTTCATCGTAAAATCCACATTTTGAATCGGGAATTTCCTGCCCCTTCCCGTCACCTGTTCAAACCGCAATATTTCTTTTTCCAAGCTCTTTTCCTCCTCTTTTTTTGTATTCGCCACAATCTAATAAACCGCAGATACCTGATGCCGCCTGCCCCCACTGCACAGACATTTTCTAATCTGCAATCTACTGTTCGTATAACGCCTGCACCATTTCCACAAAATCTTCTTTGGCAAGCCCTGCCTGTTTTGCTTCCTCTATGACTTCATTTAAGCGTTTTTCCAACAGCACCAGCTGTTTTTCCTTTAAGTAATCCGCATTATATTCACAGATATAAAAGCCCTTTCCTGCCACCGAGCGCACCAATCCTTCTTTTTCCAGTTCCTCATACGCTCTTTTGGTTGTAATGACACTGACACCCAAATCCGCCGCCAGTGCCCGGATAGACGGCAGTGCCTCTCCTGCTTTTAATTCTCCTGTCACCACCGCATTTTTAAGCTGATTGACTATCTGCTCGTAAATAGCCAGTGTTCCCTGCGGAAGTATTGTTATTTTCATACGCGCCTCATTTCTACTACAATATATTTATGATATCAGGGTCAAAAGGTCTAAACCCACATGAGCTTGCTCATAGTTGGGGGCTTTTGTCCCCAACATCTTTTTATGGTGAATCTCCCTAAACAGCTCTGCCGCTGACAACTATACCGGTTTTATAAAACACGGCTGACATCTATATTGGTTCTATAAAATACTGCTGACCGGATATGGCTTTTTACCCGTCCGGCATACCATATAAAAAGCGGTAACTGTACCAGTCCTATAAACCCGGCAATTAACACTGCATAAACAATCTGTATATTTTCTTTATCTAAAGCATTTTCAAAATATACGGCATTTAATATCAGCACCACAGGAATCATGATATTTTTATAAATCAGCTCCTTTGTCCTGCTATCCGTCTTTTCCGGTTCTGACGGAATAAAAATGCTGATGATAAAATCATTCCATAAAATAAGAAGATACCAGTACAGTGCGCCCCGCGTCATAAATGCTGCCAGAACCGTGCCTGCTATGC
>CDYQ01026801.1_pt1 | contig 21833 bp, 20 predicted proteins | sample 557451 | NCBI WGS metagenome assembly CDYQ01 (sample SAMEA3182059, study PRJEB8094) | gut metagenome | biome: human; feature: gut; material: Stool; isolation source: human stools | place: Canada | collected 2012-11-26
CGGAGATGTGTATAAGAGACAGGAGTATAAGAGTTTAACAGTTACCGTTACCAACCGTTACCGTCAGTATTTACAAGGCTTTCAAGACATTTTTTGTCAATTTTCAACCGTTACCAAACCGATACCAAGGAAAGGACAGGTGAAAGTGATGAATAATAAGAAATTGACTGCACGGCGGTACTTAGAGCAGATACAGGAATTTGATATTTATATCAATCAGGACTTAGAACGCCTTGAAGAAATGAAAATCAATGCTTGCAGTACAGGGGCAATAGATTATTCCAAGGATAGAGTGCAGACAAGTCCGTCAGGTGATACACTTTGCAAACAGGTAACAAATTATGTTGCTTTCAATGATAAAATCAATGCAGAAATTGACAGTTTTGCAGATGCTAAGGAACAGATCATCAAAGAAATCAGAGGTTTGCGTGATAAAAATTATGTTCAGGTGTTATATAAAGTGTATGTTCAGTACAAGACAGTGAAACAGGCATCCAAGGAAATGAAAAAGTGCTATAATTACACGGTTGAACTGCATAACAAGGCACTTGCAGCGTTTGAAGAAACATATAAAAACCTTACATATCTGATATAATCGGTTATAATCTGATGATTGACAAACAGGTACAAGACAATTATGATAAACTTGCAAAAACTGGGTTGCAGATAATTCTTATGAATTATCTGCAATTTATTTTTTACTGCCGATATTTGCACCCTGAAATGTAATGTTTCAGGGATTTTTTATTGCAAAAATACATGAAAGGGGTGTTGTTTGATGGTAAAAACGGCAAAATTAACTGAAAAACAGCAGCGTTTTGTTGAAGAATACCTGATTGACCTGAACGCAACACAAGCAGCCATTCGTGCGGGTTATTCGGCAAAAACAGCAGATCAGCAAGGTTCAAGGATGTTGGCAAATGTCAAGGTTCAACAGGCAATTAGTGTTGCAATGGCAGAACGCAGCAAAAGAACAGGAATCAATCAGGACAGGGTTGTTTTAGAACTTGCCCGCATTGCTTTTGTTAAGATGACAGACCTTGTTGATAGTCACGGAAGAATCAAAGACAATGCAACTGATGATGACCTTGCCTGTATCGAATCCGTGAAATATAAACAGTCTGAATCAGAAACCGGGTCAAGCGTTGAAAGGGAAGTGAAGATTTCACCAAAACTGAAAGCACTTGAATTACTTGGTAAACATTTGGGTATGTGGAATGACAAGATTGATGTGAATATCACACAGCCTATTGTTATCACCGGTGAAGATGCCCTTGAAGATTAGGCGGTGATCGTCTATGGTCAAGAACAGAATATCTTCACAATATGTTTTTGGGTATCAGAAGTTTATCCTGTACCCGGAAGATTACAAGGCTACAAAGTCCGGCAAGAAGAAAGTGCTGCTGCCTGAACTGGTTGGTAAGGGTTACGGTACTTTTTGGCGTTGGAAAGGTAGATATAGGGTATGCAAGGGCAGCCGTGCATCCAAGAAATCAAAAACAACTGCCCTTTGGTACATCACCAATATGATGAAGTACCCACAGGCAAATACCCTTGTGGTCAGAAAGACTTTCAGAACCCTGAAAGATTCCTGTTTCACAGAATTGAAGTGGGCGATTCACCGCCTTGGCGTTGATGCCTTTTGGGAAATCAAAGAATCACCACTTGAAATGACCTATAAACCAACAGGTCAAAAGATTTATTTCAGGGGACTGGATGACCCCCTGAAAGTAACATCAATAACCGTTGATATTGGTTGCTTGTGTTGGATGTGGATTGAAGAAGCGTATGAAATTAGCAGTGAAGATGATTTCAATATGCTTGATGAATCAATCCGTGGTGCTGTTCCTGACGGTTCAGGACTGTTCAAGCAAATAACCCTTACACTGAACCCGTGGAATGAACACCACTGGATAAAGAAGCGGTTTTTTGATAACACGGATGATGAAACCCTTGCAATGACCACCAATTACAAGTGCAATGAATGGTTGGATAAGGCAGACTTAAAAGTCTTTGAAACCATGAAGAAGCAGAACCCAAGGCGTTACAAAGTGGCGGGTCTTGGTGATTGGGGTATTGTAGACGGTCTTGTCTATGAAAATTGGGAAGAAAAGGCGTTCAGTGTTGATGAAGTCAAGAAGATTGCCGGGGTCAAGTCTGTATTCGGTCTTGACTTTGGTTATACAAATGACCCGTCAGCACTGTTTTGTGGTCTGATAGATCAGTCAAGTAAGACCATTTGGGTCTTTGATGAAATGTATCAGCCGGGTATGAGTAATGAAGCCATTGCCGAACAGGTTCAGCGGATGGGATATGTGAAAGAGAAAATCACAGCCGATTCAGCAGAACCAAAGAGCATTGACCGTTTGCGTGAACTGGGTCTGAAAGGAATCAGGAAAGCAAGGAAGGGCAAGGACAGCATCAACAACGGCATTGACTTCATACAGGACTATCATATTATCATTCATCCCCGTTGCGTGAATTTCATCACAGAAATCAGCAACTATCAGTGGGATAAGGATGCCAAGACGGGCAAGAAACTGAACCGCCCTATTGATGATTTCAACCACCTGATGGATGCAATGCGTTATGCGATTGAACAGATGGCAAAAGGTGATGCCTTTAGTTTTGATTAAGCAATTACCGGGTAGAATACACGGTGTCAGCAGCCGTTTCTTTTTGGACGGTAGGAAAAGGTTGTCAAATGCTTACTCCGGGGCGGTTGCAATCGGTGACCGCCTATGACACCTGTATAACTACTTTTTGAGATATTAGAAACAAATTAGTAACACATACCCTTGGAAACATAGTGTTTTCAGGGGTTTTGATTTTATTATGCAATGAAAGGGGTGAATTGAACCGTGTTCAGTTCCTTAATAAACACACTGACATTGAAGGTTTCCAACTTTATACTGGACGGTGCAAGGTCAAGGATGACTGACAAGGAATTTCTTGAAAAAGAAATTATGAAATGGAAAACGTCACCCCACCGCATCATGCAGATTAAAGGTTCACTGTACTATGACAATGAACATGACATTTTGAAGCGGAAACGTACAATGATAGGTGAGGATGGCAAGTTACAGGTTGTTGAGAACTTGCCAAACAACAGGGTCATTGATAACCAGTATGCAAAAATGGTCAATCAGAAAGCAAATTATCTGTTCGGTCAGCCTTTTGCAATAAGCGGTGAGAATGACCAATATGTTGAACTACTGAAAAAAGTGTTTAATAAGCGGTTTATGAAAACCATAAAAAACAGCGGTAAGGCAGCATACAACGGGGGAATCTGTTGGTTATATCCGTATTATGACAATGAAGGTCATTTCACTTTCAGGCTGTTCCCCGGCTATGAGATTTTGCCGTTTTGGAAAGACAACGATCATACAATGCTTGACTTTGCAGTCAGGCTTTACTTGGTGATTGGATATGAGGGAACAACCCCAACCGTCATTGAAAAGGTTGAAGTGTATGATGTTGATGGTGTTCACAGGTTCATTCTTGACCACGGCACACTTATCCCTGATCTGACAAACAACGGTGAAGCCGATTGTTACCATGTTACCATGACGGATGCAACCGGGAAGGTGACAGGGTTCAACTGGCAGCGTGTTCCCCTAATTCCATTGAAAGCCAATGAACAGGAAACACCACTGCTGAAAAGGGTCAAGTCTTTACAGGACGGTATCAATGTGATGCTGTCGGACTTTGAAAATAATATGCAAGAAGATGCCCGGAACACCATTTTGGTATTGAAGAACTATGACGGTACTAATTTGGGTGAGTTCAGAAAGAATCTTGCAACCTATGGTGCGGTAAAGGTCAGATATGACGGTGATACCAAGGGCGGGGTTGAAACCCTTGAAATCACAGTCAATGCGGATAACTACAAGGCTATTGTGGAAATCTTCAAGAAAGCGTTGATTGAGAACGCAATGGGTTATGATGCCAAGGATGACAGACTTTCCGGCAACCCTAATCAGATGAACATTCAGTCAATGTATTCTGATATTGACATTGATGCGAATGATACAGAAACAGAATATCAGGCAGCATTTGAAGAAATCCTTTGGTTTGTGAATTGCCATTTTGCCAATACAGGACAGGGAAACTTTGAAGGTGAAGAAGTAGACATCATATTCAACCGTGACATTCTTATCAATGAATCAGAAGCCATTGATAACTGTCAGAAATCTGTTGGTATTCTTTCTGATGAAACAATTATCAGTCAGCACCCTTGGGTGGATGACCCACAGGCAGAACTTGAACGCCTGAAAAAGCAGAAGGAAGAAGCACAGAAAGAAATGCTTGCACAGTATGACCCGTTTGGTACACAGAATGATGACCCTGACAACAAAGGTGACCCGTCACAGGGAAGTCAGGGCGGTGAAGTAGATGAATAACGGTGAATACTGGCAGAAGCGTTTTGAACTGCTTGAACAGGCTGCACACCAACAGGGGGTTCAGTGCTATGCGGATATTGAAAAACAATACCGACAGGCACAGAAGCAACTTGAAGGTCAGATTGCTGCATGGTATCAGCGTTTTGCATCTAACAATGGGGTAACCCTTGCAGAAGCAAAGCGGATGTTGAACGCAAAGGAACTTGCTGAACTGAAATGGGATGTGAACCAGTACATTCAGTACGGTCAGGAAAATGCGATCAACGGCACTTGGGTCAAGCAGCTTGAAAACGCATCTGCAAGATTCCATATCAGCAGACTTGAAGCCTTGAAGTTGCAGACCCAACAGAGCATTGAAGTCATGTTTGGAAACCAACTTGACAGCATTGACAGCACAATGCGGAATGTTTACAAGTCCGGCTATTATCACACAGCCTATGAGATTCAGAAGGGTGTGGGTGTTGGTTGGGACTTTTCCGCACTGGATGACAAGCAGATCAGCAAGGTTATCAATAAGCCTTGGGCGGTTGACGGCAAGAATTTCAGTGAAAGAATATGGGGCAACCGTCAGAAATTGGTCAATGAACTGAACAACACCCTGACACAGAACATCATCTTGGGAAAAGACCCACAGAAAGCCATTGATGAAATTGCCCGGAAGATGAACACTTCCAAGACCAACGCCGGGTGGTTGGTAATGACAGAAGAAGCCTTTTTCAGTTCCGCAGCACAAAAGGACTGCTTCACTGAACTGGATGTTGAACAGTTTGAAATTGTGGCAACACTGGATTCCCACACTTCGGATATATGCCGGGGTATGGATGGCAAGCATTTCCCTATGTCTGAATGGAAGGTTGGTGTGACCGCACCGCCGTTTCATGTTCATTGCCGTTCAACCACAGTACCATATTTTGATGATGAATTTGATGCTGTTGGTGAACGTGCTGCACGGGATGAAGAAACAGGCAAGACCTACTTTGTACCGGGCAACATGACCTATAAGGAATGGGAAAAGTCGTTTGTCAACGACGGTGATAAGTCAGGTTTGCAAGAAGCGTTGCCGGATGATACAATCAAGACAGAAGAAAAGAAAACCGTTGATGATTGTGAAACTGTTGAACAGGTTCAGGATTTGATGAAAGATCAGCAATGGTTTAGGGTTGCGGAAATCAACGGTCATGTGTATGACACCAATGAAAGAATAGGTCTGAAAGGCTTGGATTTGGGTTGTGCAAAGTCCATTTACAAGACCCATGAACAACTATTTGATAAATTCCCGCAGTTGAAGGGAAAATTGAACGCAGTTGGAAGTACGCAGTTGGGCGGTATGACATACGCACAATGTTCTTTTGGTCTTGGTCACGGTGGTGTTACGGTCAATACAAAGTATTTTTCTGATATGGAAAAACTTGCAAAGTCCTATGAAAAAGACTTGCAAGCGGGTTTTCATCCAAAGGGTACAGATTTCAGTGCTATTGTTATGCACGAACTGGGACACGCTATTGATGATTACCTGTCATATACTGAAATGGTATGTGGGTTACTGAATAATTACAGACCGAAAATTGTATCTGCTGATCTAAGACCAAAGGTAATGAGATCATGCGGGTTGAAAGTTTCTGACATACGCAATGAAGTCAGTGGATATGCAACCAAAGATGCACAGGAATGGTTTGCTGAATGTTTTGCTGAATACATGGTATCAGACGAACCAAGACCCGTTGCAGCAAAGTTTGGTGAAATGTTGGAAGAACTGTTGAAAGGGGTGAAGTAATATGTCACAATCAATGCCGTCATTTTGGGATAGTCCTTATTTTGTCCCTGAACCTGACAACTGGCATCTGACAGAGGATGCCCCGGAAGAATTAAAGAAAGAATTTGCAGAGTACATGAAAGAATCTGCTGATGAAAGCACGGTCAAATAACCGTGCTTTTTTCATACCTTAACAAGTTATCAATAGACCTGTAATAACTGCTATATGGCGGTTATATGAGGTCAGAAAGGGGGATAAAAGGCACATGAAAACCAACACAATGAGAAAGGCATGGTGATCCTGATTATCTCCCGGCTACTGGGTCAAGTAGCACATAGAAAAGGCATCCGGCAGCGGGTGTCTTTTTTCTTGCGGGTTGTCAAGCGTAAACCGAACAAAACCAATCAATCATGTGGGAGTAACCCCGTATAAAAACGTATTTGAAAGGATGGTATAGAAATGACAAGAAAACAGTTAGAGGATTTAGGACTTACCAAGGAACAGGCTGATTCAGTAATGAAAATCAATGGTGATGATATTGAGAACGCAAAGGGTACTGCTGCAACAGAGATTAAGAACTTGCAGACAGAGGTTGAAGGACTGAAAACACAGGTCAGTGACCGTGACAGTCAGTTAGAAACCCTGAAAGCATCTGCCGGGGACAATGCTGATCTGAAAAAGCAGATTGAGGACTTACAGACTGAAAACGCCACAGCCAAGGCAACCCATGAATCTGAACTGAACCAGTTGAAAATTGATTTTGCTGTTGAAAAAGCACTGACGGGTGCAAAGGCAAAGAACATCACCGCAGTCAAGGCACTTTTAGACCTAAAGGATGCCAAGTTTGATAAGGAAGGAAATGTCAAGGGATTGGCTGAACAGATCGAAAAACTGACCAGTGATGAAGGTACTAAGTTCCTGTTTGAAGCACAGAAACAGCAGCAGAATTTCAAAGGTTTTCAGCCGGGGGCATCCGCACAGCAGAAACCGGGTGCAGAAGTTGACACTTCAAAAATGAACTATGATGAATTATGTGCCTATTTAGCAGAAAATCCTGATGCTAACTTAGGTGAGTAAAAGAAAGGACAGGTGAAAATTTATGCCAAACGATAAGTTTGATTCTAAGAGTTTTAACCCACAGGCTTTCAAGTATATGGTTGGTAGAGTGCCGAACCTTCATATGCATGAGATCAAGAAGTCAAAAGCACTGGCGGGTAACCCTGACATTAAGGCAACCCTTGGTGGTAGTCAGGGTGGTACAGGTTACGCAAGAATTGCAATGCGTGGTCTGTTAGATGGTGATGCAGTCAATTATGACGGTCAGACTGATATTACTGCAACCAGTACCAAGACCTTTGAACAGGGTGTTGTTGCTGTTGGTCGTGCTAAAGCATGGCTTGAAAAGGATTTTTCCTATGACATTACGGGCGGTATTGATTTCATGCAGAATATCGCAGATCAGGTTGGTGAGTATTGGGACGGCGTAGATCAGGACACTATTATTGCAATCCTTGATGGTGTATTTTCTATGACTGGAACAAAGAACAAAGAGTTTGTTGATGCTCACACCTATGATGTAACAGAGAAGGTTGACGGTAAAATGTCTGCAACTACTCTGAACAGTGCAACCAATAAGGCGTGTGGTGCTAACAAGAAGAAGTTCACACTGGTGTTCATGCACAGTGATGTTGCAACGAACCTTGAAAACTTGAACCTTGTGGCACACCTGAAATACACTGATTCACAGGGTATGCAGCGTGAACTTGATCTTTACACTTGGAACGGTAAGTTGGTAGTCATTGATGACGATATGCCGACTACTGAACAGGAAGGTTTCTATATCAAGGCAAAGTCAGCTGATGAAGGTGCTTTACAGGTTGTTGCTAACAGTGCAACACCTACTGCAAAGCAGATCAAACTTGAATCTGTCACACCTGTTGCAGACAGTTATGAAACACCAAAAGAAGGTGATTATGTTGTGTATGTTGATGCTTTCACAGAGTACACAACTTATGTACTTGGTAATGGTTCAATCAGTTATGAAGATTTAGGGGTAAAAGTACCTTATGAAATGAATCGTAACCCTGAAAAGAATGGTGGTCAGGACACACTTTACACAAGACAGAGAAAGGTTTTTGCACCTTTTGGTATTTCTTATGAGAAGAAGTCACAGGTTACATTATCCCCTACCAATGAGGAATTAAAGAAGGGTGAGAACTGGACGCTGGTACATTCCGGGGAAACTACGGAAAGCAAGCGTTCATATATCAACCATAAGGCAGTACCTATTGCCCGTATCATTTCCCGTGGATAATTTCTGATCTGAAAGGGTGGTTGCAATGTTTGATACTGATACAGTAAAAGAACGGTTGAAATCATTCGGTTATGAGGTCAAGGCAGATGATGAATTTGCCTTGACCTTTTGCGTTGAGAAAGTACGCAGCACAATCAAGAATGAAATCAACTGGAATGATGTGCCGGAAGGACTGGAACACATTGCCGTTGATATGGCGGTGGGTGAATTTCTTCTTTCCAAGAAAACCTTTGCACCTGATGACCTTACCGGGTTTGATTTAGAATATGCTGTCAAGCAGATTCAGACGGGGGACACCAACACAGTTTTTGCGACTGGTGAAGGTTCAATGACCCCTGAACAAAGACTGACTTCTTTCATCAATTACCTTTTATCCTATGGAAAGGCTGAATTTAATTCATTCAGGCGTATCAGATGGTAAAGCAGATTCAGGCAGCACAAAAGGCTGCAAGGAAAGCCATTGAAGCAACCTATTTTGGTACTTTGACGGTGACAGAACTGCAAAAGGTAAAAAATGAGAAGTCAAAACTTATGGAAGAATCAGAGGTTGTAGTCTTACAAGACCAACCGTGCAGATTATCTTTTGAAAAACTGCAAACAGCAATTCAGTCAGAATCAGCAGCAACGATCACGCAAAGCACAAAGTTGTTTGTTTCCCCGGATGTAACCATCAAAGCGGGGTCAAAACTGACAGTAACACAGGACAATGTGACCACGGACTACACCCGCAGCGGTGTCCCTTCCACATATCCAACGCATCAGGAAATCACACTTGAACTGTTCAAGGAATATGCGTAAATGGGTAGAATGGGAAGATTTGACTGCAAAGGTCTGAAAGACTTTCAGCAGCAGTTGGGAAAGTTGCAAAATCCTGATGACTTTGTGGAATCGTGTGCAAAGGAACTTGCTGCCCGGTTGCTTCGCATGGTGGTCAAAAGAACACCTGTCGGACAGTACCCGGCAAGTTCAGGAAAAAAGGGCGGTACATTAATGCGTGGTTGGACTGGTGAAAAACGTGCATCAGCACAAGGGTATGCAGACAGCCTGACGGTGAATCATTTTGGTGACACCTATGTCATTGAAATTGTGAACCCGGTTGAATATGCATCTTATGTTGAGTACGGACACAGGACAGCCAATCATTCAGGATGGGTCAAGGGTCAGTTTATGATGACCATATCTGAACAGGAATTACAGAGAATTGCCCCAAAGGTGCTTGAAAACAAAATCAAGAAATATTTAGGGGGACTTGGTAAATGATAAATTCAATAGTTGAAGCAATCAGTTGTTCCCTGAACAAAGAATTTGGGGATGATTATGAAATCCACAATGAAGAAATCAAGCAAGGTTTGAAAGAGCCTTGTTTTTTTATTGCTTGCTTGAACCCAAACAACAACCTTTTCCTTGGCAAACGGTATGAACGTACCAATCAGTTCTGCATCCAGTATTTCCCACAGTCTGCAAAGAAGCAGCGGGAATGTGCTGATGTGGCTGAAAGAATGTATGACTGTTTGGAGTATGTCACAACAGACGGTGATACCAAGCCAATCAGGGGTTCAAAAATGAATCATCAGGTGGTTGACGGCGTTCTGAATTTTTTTGTCAATTATGACTTTTTCACGGTCAAGACGGAAGAACAGACACCAATGGAAACTATGACGGCAAGCACGGATGTGAAGGAAGGTGGTTGATTATGGCAGCAAAAAAGACAGCAACGGGAACTGCTGCAAGGTCTGAACAGACTGAACCAATGTTCAGCAAGGAACAGATTCTTGCATCTGCCCGTTTTGCAAACAGAAGGGACTTGGTGGATGCCCTTCTTGATGAAGATAAAAGTTACACCATGAAAACTGTTGACAATTTAGTTGAAAAATACATGAAAGGACAGGTGAAATAATATGGCTTTAGGTGGTGGTACATTTACCTCACAGAACAAAGAACTGCCCGGTGCTTATATCAACTTTGTATCGGCTGCATCTGCATCCGCTGCACTGTCTGATAGAGGTATTGCAACAATGCCCCTTGAACTTGACTGGGGTATTGAAGGGGAAGTTTTTGAAGTGACCAATGAAGATTTTCAGAAGAACAGCCTGAAACTTTTTGGTTATGCCTTTGACAGTCCTAAGATGCTTGGTCTTAATGATCTGTTCATGGGTGCAAAGACCTTATACGCATACCGTCTGAACGGCGGTGGTGATAAGGCAGCGAACACATACGCAACTGCAAAGTATTGTGGTGTTCGTGGTAACGATTTGAAGATCGTAATTCAGAAAAATGCAGATGATGCAAGCAAGTATGATGTTACAACCTACTTCGGTACGGTCAAGGTTGACACACAGACAGTTGCCAAGGCTGCTGATCTTGTGGCAAACGATTATGTAACATTCAAGGCTGCTGATCTTGCTGTTACTGCCGGAACACCTTTGACTGGTGGTACAAACGGCACGGTTGACGGCACAGCACATCAGGCTTACTTGGATAAAATCGAATCATACACCTACAACACTATGGGCGTTGTGGTTACTGATGATATTACCAAGAAGTTATATGTGGCTTTCAACAAGCGTTTGCGTGATGAACTTGGTATCAAGTTCCAGTTGGTTGTTTATAACCTGTCTGCTGATTATATGGGCGTTATCAGTGTGAAGAACAAGGTAACAGATGCCGGATGGTCAGAAGCAGCACTTGTGTACTGGGTAACTGGTGCAGAAAGCGGTTGTGCAGTCAATAAGTCTTGTCAGAACAAGAAATATGACGGCGGTTTCACCGTTGATACCAATTACACACAGAATGAGTTGAAAGCAGCAATCAAGGCGGGAGAGTTCACTTTCCATAAGGTCAACGGCGTTGTCCGTGTGCTTGAAGATATTAACTCTATGGTGACCACTTCGGACACTTGCGGGGATGTATTCAGGGACAATCAGACGATCAGAGTTATTGACCAGTTGGGAAATGATGATGCAGTTCTTTTCAACACTAAGTATCTTGGTGTTGTTCCAAACAATGCATCAGGCAGAACTTCCCTTTGGTCTGACTTGGTAAAAATCCGTACACAGTTACAGGAACTTGGTGCTATTGAAGGGTTCACTGATTCTGATGTTACGGTTGCACAGGGCGATTCCAAAAAGGCGGTTGTGATTACATCAGCAATCACCGTTGTGAACGCTATGGGTAAACTCTATGAAACGGTTACGGTTGCGTAAGAAAGGGGTGAAATAAAATGCCGAATGTAACAATGAAAGCAAGGGACACTATTGCAGCAAAACTTGCTGAATGTTTTATCACAATCGGAAGTAGAAGATACAACTTCATGCAGATGATTGATATGGAAGCAAAGGTTGAGAAAACCAAGACTACTGTTCCCCGCCTTGGTGCAATCATGGCGGGTCATAAGTCATGTGGTATGGAAGGTACTTTTTCCGGCACGGCACACTATAACCAGTCAGTTCTTCGTCAGGCATTACTTGACTATAAGAACACTGGTGAGGATGTGTATTTTGAAATGCAGATCACCAATGATGACCCAACCAGTGATGCGGGCAGACAGACGATCATTTTCTATGACTGCAACACTGACGGCGGTGTGTTAGCAAAATTTGATGCTGACGGGGAATACCTTGATGAAGAGATTGAAGGAACATTTGAGGACTTCTCAATGCCTGAATCTTTTGCAAACCTCACGGGTTTTCTTACTAACTAAGTAACAGAACCCCTTGTGTGGCTTTTATATAAGGTCATATAAGGGGTTTTTTCTATTCTTTGATAAACAGAAAGGAGAACAACAAAATGTCAAAATTTAGTGCATTTATGAAAGCGAATAAAAAGGTAAAGGAAAATGAAAAGTTTGCACCTACTGCTTCACTTCTTGGTTCAGACGGAACACCTGTCAGATGGGAGTTCAGACACATCAGTTCAAAGGAAAATGAAGAACTTCGTGATGCAAACACCATTGAAGTTCAGGTGACAGGCAAGCCGAACTTATTCAGACCGAAACTGATTACTTCAAAGTACCTTATGGCAATGATCGTGAAGTCAACGGTGTTTCCTGACCTTTACGATAAAGAGTTACAGGACAGTTACGGTGTAATGACCCCGGAAGATTTAGTCTATGCAATGGTAGATGATGCCGGGGAAATGCAGGACTTCCAGTTATGGATGCAGAAGTTTCAGGGATTCACCAAGTCACTTGATGAAAAGGTTGATGAAGCAAAAAACTAATTGAAGAAGGGGATGGTGAAGCAAATTATGCTTACTATGCCCTTCTAAAACTTCACATTCTTCCATCAGTGTTCTTGGCTATGGATGAACAGGAAAAAGCCTTTGTGATTGCTTCAATCAAGTTGAAAGCAGAGCATGACAAGAAGGAAAAGAAAAAGGCAGAAGCAAGGGCAAAGAAAAAACACTAAGAAAGGACGGTGAAACAGGTGTCATCTATTCAGACAGGTATTGAACTTAATGACCAATTCAGCGGAGTGTTGAACAACATCATTAGTTCAGTGAACCTTGCCGTGTCTGCAATGTATGATATGCAGCAGTCAATGAACGCTGACATTGATACAAGCAGCCTTGAAGGGGCAAGGGATGAAATCAATCAGGCAACCGCTGCCATTGAAGCAATGAATCAGGCAGCAAGCCGACAGACCGCACCTGATATTGCACCGCCTGTTGTGGATGGTGGAAATCAAGAACCGATTTCTGTACCTGTTGACCCGGTACTTCCTGACCCTTTGGTTGAAAATCCTGAACCAATCAGACCTGAAATTCAGCCAAACGCACCGCCTGACCCTGAACCCGTAGAAATCCCGGTCACATGGAACACTGACGGGGTGGATGTGTTCACAGGAACAGGTGTTGAACGATTTCAGCAAGAAGTTCAGAGTGCAAACGATATGTTGAACACACTGAACACCACACAGGCAAGGATTTCACAGACCGCACAGGGAATGGATATACTGCCGGATGCAGCAGTTCAGGACATGAACACCATGCAACAGCGGTTATCTGCAATTCAGCAGCGGATTCAGCAGATTGAGAACAACCCGGTAAATGTTGGGGCAGACAATGCAAATGCAGAACTGGAACAGTTGCGTATGCAGTTGAATCAGGCTATTCAGGAACAAAATTCACTGAATCAGGCAATGCAGAACATGGATGTTTCTGCTGCCAATGATGCCTATTTGCGTTTGTCACAGACTGTTGGCAACACAGAAAGGTACATCCGTGACAATGTGGATGAACAGGGGCGTTTCAATCAGGAAATTTCAGCCGGAACACAACAGGCAAATGAACTGACCAACACCATCAAACGGGCAGTTGCAGCCTATATCAGTATTCAGTCAGTTGGGAAAGCACTGAACATTTCAGACGAACTTGTTCAGACAACATCCCGTTTGAACATGATGAATGACGGGGTTCAGACAACCGCTGAACTTGTCAACATGGTATATGCAGCAGCACAGGATGCAAGGGGTTCATTCAGTCAGATGGCTGATGTTGTTGCCCGTTTCGGTAACAACGCAAAGGATGCGTTCAGCAGTTCAGAAGAAGTTGTTGCTTTTGCTGATCTGATTCAAAAACAGATGACGATTGCCGGGGCAAGCACCCAAGAAGCAGCAAATGCAGAATTGCAGTTATCACAGGCACTTGGTTCAGGTGTCCTTCGTGGTGATGAATTGAACAGTATCTTTGAACAAGCACCTAACCTGATTCAGAACATTGCAGACTATCTTGATGTTCCAATCGGTAAGATCAGGGAAATGGCAGCGGATGGGGAACTTTCCGCTGATGTAGTCAAGGCAGCAATCTTTTCTGCTGCTGATGACATTAACAGCAAATTCAATGAAATGCCTATGACTTGGGGGCAGATGTGGCAGTCAATGCAGAACACCGCACTGATTGCATTTCAGCCTGTTCTTCAAAGACTGAATGATTTAGCCAATAGTGAAGCATTTCAGACTTTCATTCAGGGTGCTATTGAAGCAATGGCAACCCTTGCAAATATCCTTCTGAATGTGTTTGAAGTGGCTGCATCCGTTGGGGCGTTTATCGGTGATAACTGGTCAATCATTGCACCAATTATCTATGGTGTAATTGCTGCATTAGGGGCATATTTGGCAATCATGGGAATTGTCAACGCAATTACTGCAATTTCAGCAGCCATTGATGCGACAAAGGCAGCAGCAGATGCACTTGCAGCCGGACAAACATTTCTTTGGACGGTACAGCAGTATGGATTGAACGCAGCACTTGCAGCGTGTCCGATTACATGGATTATTGTGCTGATTATAGCACTTATAGCAATAATTTTTGCCGTATGTAATGCGATTGCAAAGATGACAGGTATTGCAAATTCAGGCTTCGGTGTGATTACTGGTGGTGTGAACGTGGTGATTCAGTTCTTCAAGAACTTGGGTCTTACCGTGGCAAACATTGCCTTGGGTATTGGAAACGCTATTGCAGCACTTGCATCTAATATGATGACAGCATTTCACAATGCGATCTGTTCTATTCAGTCATGGTTCTATAACCTGTTAAGCACGGCACTTTCAGTTATTGAAGGTATTTGTGCAGCACTGAATAAGTTACCGTTTGTTGAATTTGACTATTCCGGCATTTCATCCGCAGCGGATGACTATGCAGCCAAAGCAAGTGAAGCAGCCGGGAACAAAGAAGATTACCAGTCAATCAGTGATGCGTTCAATGAAGGTTTCACAACCTTTGATGCGTTTCAGGATGGTTGGGCATCAGATGCGTTCAATGCGGGTGCAGCATGGGGTGACGGTGTTGCTGATAAGGTTTCAAACTTTAGTCTGTCGGATGTATTCGGTCAGACAGATATTCCTAATGTGGGTGATTACACATCAGGGTTCAGTGATGCAATAGCAAATTCAGGCGTGGGTGACGGCATTGGAAACATTGACGATAACACAGGCAAGATCAAGGATTCTTTGGATATTACAGAAGAAGATTTGAAGTATTTGCGTGATATTGCAGAACAAGAAGCAATTAACAGATTCACAACCGCTGAAATCAATGTTGATATGTCAGGTATGCAGAACACCGTGAACAGCGGTGATGACATTGATGGTTTTATGACCAAACTGACAGATTCAGTCAATGAAGCGGTAGACAATATGACGGAAGGGGTGCATGAATAAATGGCAAGAAGCGGATATGATATGTATTTTGACAAATGCCTTTTTCCTGTCACCCCTGAAAAAATCAGCATCAAAATCAATGGTAATAACAAAACGGTCAACCTGATAAATGAAGGTGAAATCAATATCCTGAAAAAAGCCGGGTTGACCGACATTGAGTTTGAAGCAGAAATCCCGCAAGTAAAACATCCTTATGCAGTGTATAAGAATGGTTTCAAAGAAGCGGGGTATTTCTTTGATATTTTTGAAGGGTTGAAAACAGGCAAAAAGACATTCCAGTTCATTGTGTGTAGAAGAACCCCGGTGGGGAAAAAACTGCTGAACACGAACATGAAGGTATCTTTGGAAGATTACAAAATTTCAGAGGATGCCAAGAACGGGTTTGACTTCAAGGTCAAGTTCAATCTGAAACAGTACCGGGACTATGGAACAAAGACAGTCAACATTAAAATTGCTGCATCCAAGCCAAAGGCAAGTGCAGAGCCTAAGCGGGAAACCAACAATTCACCCGCCCCGGCGGCAGCACAGACCTATACGGTTGTGCGTGGTGATTGTTTATGGAACATTGCAAAACGGTTTTACGGTAGCGGTGCAAAATACACCGTGATCTACAACGCAAACAAGGGTGTCATTGGTGGCAACCCTAACTTGATTTATCCGGGACAGGTCTTGACCATTCCGGCAGCATAAGAAAGGGGTGTTGTTCAATGTACGTTGAACTACTGGTTGGGAATGAATCAGGAACAAAAGTATATCAGCCTGTTGTTCAGGAAGGTATTGAATGGTCAACAGAAAGAAAAAACACCCCCGGCAAACTGGTTTTCAAAGTCCTGTATGACAACATTCTTGATTTTTCAGAAGGTAGTCCAGTCAGGATGAAAGTGGACGGTGACAATGTGTTCTTTGGTTTTGTGTTCAAGCAGCAGAGAACCAAGGACAAAATCATTACTGTCACCGCCTACGATCAGTTGAGGTACTTAAAAAATAAAGATACCAAGGTCTATGAAGGAAAGACGGCAAACCAATTTGTGAAAATGATTGCAGATGATTATGCCCTGAACCTTGGCACACTGGATGATACCGGGTATGTCATTGAATCAAGGGTTGAAGAAAATACTTCACTGTTTGAAATGATAGCAAATGCCCTTGACCTGACACTGACCAATACCGGGGAAATGTATGTGTTATATGATGACTTTGGGAAACTTACCCTGAAAAGCCTGTCATCTATGTATGTGGGTGTTCCGGGGGCGTACCTGATGATTGATGAAGAAACCGGGCAGAACTTTGACTATACTTCATCTATTGATGAAAACACATATAACAAAATCAAACTGACCTATGATAACAAGGACACAGGAAAGCGTGATGTTTACATCACACAGGATTCTTCCAACATTAACAAGTGGGGTATCTTACAGTATTTTGACACCTTGCAGAAAGGTGAAAACGGTCAGGCAAAAGCAGATGCCCTTTTGAAACTATATAATAAAAAGACCCGTAACCTGAAAATTACCAACGCTTTAGGTGACAACAGAGTGCGGGCGGGTTCAATGGTTGTCATCAACCTTGACCTTGGTGATATAAAACTGAAAAACTGGATGCTTGTTGAAAAATGCAAGCATACCTACAAGGAAGGTGAACATTGGATGGATTTGACACTTAGAGGGGGTGAATTTGTTGCCTGATGCAAATGAACTTGTTGATACCCTGAAAAGGGCAGCCGTTGAAGCGGTTGAAGCGGGGAAACCCGTGAATGTATATTTTGGTGAAGTTGTGAGTGCTTCACCGCTGAAAATCAATGTTGAACAGAAGATGATACTGGGTGAAAAACAGTTGATTCTTTCAAGAAATGTGACAGATTTCAGCACAATGGTAACAGTTGACTGGACTTCTGAAAGCAGTCTTTCCACCCACAACCACACTGTAAAAGGTGACAATGGCAGCGGTGGCAACATTGACTTGAATACAGGGTCAAAGAACCTTGCACATACTCACAAAATTACAGGAAAAAAGAAGATCATCATTCACAATGGCTTGGCGGTTGGTGATGAAGTTATCCTGATAAGACAGCAAGAAGGTCAACGCTTCATTGTTGTGGATAGGATAGGCAAATGATTCCTTCAACAGTTGGTTTTCTTGACCAAGATTTTGAAATTGAAACACAGCCAAGCCTAACTTATAAGATGGATTTAGACAGTGATTCAGTCAGGGGTCTTGTGGATGAACAGGATGCCATGAAGCAGATGATTTTCAGAACGCTGCAAACAGAACGGTATCAGTACATCATATATCCGTGGTATTACGGCATTGAAACCCTTGACCTATACGGTGAACCTGTCACTTGGGTTTGCCCTGAATTAGAACGCAGAATCAGTGAAGCATTAGCCGTTGATGAAAGAATCACAGGCGTGACCGACTTTGAATTTGACCTGACGGTCAAAGGTGTGGTTCATGCCTATTTTACTGTAAATACAATTTACGGTGACATTAAAGCAGAGAAAGGGGTGAAGATTTAGAATGTATGAAGATCAGACTTATGACATTATCCTTGAAAGGATGATGAACCGGGTATCTGATAAAATTGACAAAAGACCGTCATCCCCTGTTTATGATCTGCATAGTTCAACCGCCATTGAATTTCAGATTTTATACATTGAGTTGGAATATCTGATAAAAAATTCATACGGTGATACTGCTGCAAGGGAATTTCTGATTTTACTTGCAAAGGACAGGGGACTTTCACCTGAACCCGCAGCCAAGGCAATCTTACAGGGTGAGTTCACACCAACAAACATTGATGTTACTGGAAAGCGTTTCAACATTGGTGAAATCAACTATGTTGTGACTGAACAGATCACACCGGGAACATACAAGGTTCAGTGTGAAACAGAAGGTGTTGTTGGCAATCAGTACCTTGGGGGTATGATACCAATGGAATATATTGACGGATTGCAGACGGCAAGCCTGACAAGTGTACTTATTCCCGGTGAAGATGAAGAAGATACAGAAGTTTTCAGACAGCGTTATTTTGACAGCTTCAATGAACAGTCCTTTGGTGGTAATCATGCTGATTATATGGCAAAGGTCAAAGGCATTGAAGGTGTTGGGTCATGTAAGGTCAAGCGTGTTTGGAATGGTGATATTAGACCCGCTGACATGATCGTCAGTACAGTGGTCAAGAACTGGTATGAATCAATCATTTCAACAGTTCCGGCAGCAGTCAAACCGTGGCTTGATGCCGTATATAATGCAGCCAAGGACAAGAAACTGACGGTTGGCGGTACTGTTCATGTGGTCATTACTGATTCTGATGATTACGGTGAAGCAAGTTCAACGCTTGTTCAGTACGTTCAGCAGACACTTGACCCGGAAGAAACTGCCGGGGAAGGTTACGGACTTGCACCAATCGGTCATGTGGTCAGTGTTGCAAGTGCATCACCTGTCAGTATTGAGGTCAAGACCACGGTAACCTTTGAAGAAGGTCACAACTGGTCAAATACCAAGGCAGCCATTGCAGAAGCAGTTGATGCGTACTTTTTGGAATTAAGAAAGAACTGGTCAGAAACATCACAAACCATTGTCAGGGTATCGCAGATTGAAAACCGCATCCTTGGTGTTGATGGTGTGGTGGATGTGACCGGGACAAAGCTGAACGGCACGGCAAGCAATATGACCTTGACAGAATTTTGCATACCAAAGTTAGGGGGTGTTTCTGCATGATAAGAGAAGTTGACCTTGTTTCATACTTACCGCCATTCATGCAGAGTTACAAAGAACCAGTTGCAGCACTTGAAGCGGAAAACCCTGAATTTAGTCTGATGTGGTCGGCAACTGACAGGTGTTTGCGTAACCGCTTCATTTCAACCGCTGATGAATATGGAATCAGCCGATTTGAAAAAATGCTGAAAATATACCCAACTGCTGATGATACCCTTGAATCAAGGCGTTCAAGGGTTCAAAGCAAGTGGTTCAACACAATCCCGTACACTTGGAAAGTGTTGCTTCAAAAGTTGCTTGTCCTTTGTGGTGACAGTGATTTTGAAGTGACTGGTGATTTCAAGACCGGGTACACACTGTATATTGACACTGACCTTGAATTGTATGGTCAGGTGGAAGAACTGGAAAACATCATAAACACAATGATTCCTGAAAATCTTGTGGTTGTATCTAAGAACAGCATCCCTTGCAACATCAAAGGTGCTGTTCTTTTTGGTGGTGGCATCTGCTTCATCAATGAATTTATCATCACAAACGATTTCCGGGAAGTGTTTGATGTGAACGGTTCATCAGTCTTTGGTGGTGGAATCGTTCAGACTGAAATGCTGAACATCACAAATGACAGTCAGGAAACAGTGAGTGTTCAGGGTACAGTGAACTTTGGTGGTAGGGCAACAGATACCGCAATGGTAACCATTTCAACAGATTTTAATGAAACAATCCGGGCAGATATGGATGCAAAGGCAGCATCCGGCGTTGTTCAGGTAGACTTCATTGAGATAAAAACAACATAGAAAGGAATGATAAGATGGCAGAGTATTCAAAACTTTACATCACAAACAATGGTCAGGCACTTATGGCAAAGATGATTGCCGGGTCAGGAAACATTGATTTTACAAAAGTATGTTCTTCCAGTACCCAGTACACTGAAAGTCAGTTACAGGCATTGACCGCACTTAGCAACATCAAGCAGACAACCCTTGTTTCCAAGGTTACCCGCACAAATGAGGTTGCAATCAAAATTGATGCAGCATATTCCAACGTAGACCTGAAAGAAGGTTACTATATGCGTACACTTGGCTTATATGCCGTTGACCCTGACAAGGGTGAAATTCTGTATGCAGTCTGCATTGAAAAGTCAAATAACTGTTATATGCCACCATATAACGGTGTTACGGTATCGGCTGCATATTTACAGTTATATACCACAGTAGGAAACGCTGACAGCGTATCACTTGCGGTCAGTCCGGGTGCGTATGCAACGGTTGGTGACATTCAGGCACTTGAAAAAGAAATTGCTGATCTGAAAGCCTTTGTTGGATATACGGACGGTGACATTTACGGCGTTGAAGTGGACTTTGAAAACAAGAAGTTCACAAGACTTGCCGGAGCAGTAAACCGTTCAGCGGGTTCAGGGTTTGATGGAATCAATGCCTTTGGTGGTAGAAAGCGTTGTAACCTTACCAATGACGGGCGTGTTGCTGCATATTATGGTGAAGCCGGATTTTCCACTACTGGAAAACTGACACAGGCGGTTGACCGTAACCCGGTAGGTACTGAATCACCTGATGAAAACCTGAAATTCAGTGCCGGGACAATCGTTCAGGTAATGGTTGAACAGCCAAAGTTTTATTACAAGGTTGTACCGCTTAAAACTGAAAAGAGAACCAAGGGGGCAATCACAAGAAAAATCAGATACTATGTATCAGACACACCAAAGGCGGGATTCAAACTTCATCCGGCGTTCATTGTAAATGGTCAGGAAAATGATGTTGCATATCTTGCAGCCTTTGAAGGTTCACTTTGGGATGCATCTGCATCAGCATACATTCTTGATGATTCACAGGTTGCTGACTTTGCTGCTGATATGTTATGCAGTATTGCCAATGCAAAACCGCTTTCAGGACTTACACAGAACGCAACTCGTGCCAATATCAGAAAACTTGCTGAAAAACGTGGTACTGGTTGGGAACAGGGTGTTGTTCAGACGGCATCCGCTTCACAGATGCTTATGCTGATTGAATATGCAACCTTCAATATGCAGTCTGTCATTGGTAACGGTGCAGTTTCAAAGACTGATGACGGTAAAACATCCATGACGGAAAATACAGGTGCAACAATTACCCTTGGTAATGCATCAGGTTCAGTTGTCAATGCTAACGGTATTCAAATTGTGTCATACCGTGGTGAAGAAAACTTTTGGGGCAACATTTGGTGGTGGATTGATGGAATCAATCACTATGCGAACGCAACCACAGGTGAGTGTGAAACCTATGTTGCAGATCATGGTTTTACTGATGACAGTAAGGCAGCACCTTATGAAGATACAGGAATGACCGCAAAGTATGGAAACGGTTATATTTCCGCTTTCTGCTATTCAGAAGATTTTGATTGGTTGTTCTTACCGGGTGAGTTCAACGGAAACACCGCACTTCCTGTTGGTGATTACTGTTGGAATCAGAACGGTACTGGTTGGCGTGTCGCT
>CDYQ01017968.1_pt1 | contig 21571 bp, 10 predicted proteins | sample 557451 | NCBI WGS metagenome assembly CDYQ01 (sample SAMEA3182059, study PRJEB8094) | gut metagenome | biome: human; feature: gut; material: Stool; isolation source: human stools | place: Canada | collected 2012-11-26
GATACTATTAGGTTCATAGTGACAGTCGCTATTGTTGTATATAAAGGTTTAATACCTGTAGTTGGCCGAATACTTACAGATTTTTTACACACAAGTTCCTATTAACTTAAAAATGTAATTTATGAAAACCAGACAAAAATCGAGAGACGCAAGTGGTATTTTGCTTGTCTGTCTTATGTGGATGCTGTCACTTTCAAGCTCACTTCATGCACAGACATGGAATATTAACGGAAATGTGACAGATGAACAAGGAGAACCGATAATCGGTGCCAATGTAGTGATACAAGGTACGGGTACGGGCACCATTACCGATGTAGAAGGAAACTTTAAACTCGCTTCAGTGACTAAGGGGGCGGTAATGGAGATAAGTTTCATTGGGTATATATCCAAGACATTGCAGGTGAAAGACGCATCATCGTTAAAGATTGTACTGAAAGAAGATAACCAGGCACTGGATGAGGTGGTAGTAGTAGGTTATGGTGTACAGCGCAAAAGTGATCTTACAGGTTCGGTTGCTTCAGTTAACTCGGATGTACTTGAAAGTCGCCCACAAGCTAATTTGATTCAATCTTTGCAAGGAGCAGTTCCAGGATTGAATATTAGTGTGACGGGTAGTAATGCTGAAGGTTCGTCCACTACTACACGTATTCGTGGTAACAACTCCATTACGGCCGATAATAAACCTCTTGTTATTCTTGATGGAATACCTTTTGATGGTCCATGGTCGGAAATCAATCCCAATGATGTAGAGAGTATAGAAGTATTGAAGGATGCCTCTTCAGCAGCCATTTATGGTGCTCGCGGTTCTAACGGTGTAATCCTTATTACTTCTAAGCGCGGTAAGAAAGACAGATTGACGGTATCATACGATACTTATGTTACTATTGACCAGCCTATCAATTTACCTCGTATGATGAATGGCAAAGAATTCTATAAGTATAAATCTGAAGCTTTCAAGGCTACCAATACTACTCCTCCTACAGAAGAGAATCCTGAACCTTGGTTAGATAACTTTACTCCTACTGAATTAGCTATGTATGCTGCCGGTCAGAGTACTGATTGGATGAAGTTGGCAACACAGACCGGTATAAAACAACAGCATAACCTTTCTTTCCGTGGTGGAGCTAACAAAACCAGCTATTTCATTTCATTGAACTATACGGATGTGAAAGGAACTGCGGTAGGCAATGAGTTCAAGCGTTATAATATACGTTTCAATCTTGATCAGGAGTTTAATAGTTGGTTGAAATTTTCTACTACTACACAGTTAGGTCGCTACGATCGTAGTGGTAGCAGTGCTTCTTTTTGGCGGGCTATAAAACAAGTTCCGTTGGGACGTGCTTATAACGAGGATGGTTCACTTACACTTTCTGCTACTGAGGACTCCTCTTCAGCTTTCAGCATTAATCCGTTGGGATCTCTTAATAATAAGACAAAAGATATCCGTGCAAAGGTTATCACTAATAATGTGCTTGAGGTAAAGTTTCCCTTTATTAAAGGGCTGAGCTATAAATTGAATACAGGCTTCACTTACCAAAACAGCTCCTATAAGAATTATCAAGGTTTGGATACCTACGAAGGAGCTAGTGCTAATGGCGTATTGAATACTGATGACTGGCATTCAGGAGAATGGATTTTGGAGAATATTATTTCTTATCAACGTGAATTTGGCAAACATCGTATATTTTTCACAGGATTATATTCTGCTCAAAGCAAGGAATATGAACAGAATACAATGGAAGGTAAGAATTTTCCCAATGATGTGATGTATTATTACCAGATTTCTAAAGCTGCCACAATGTCTGGTAATTCCAATTATTATAAAGAAAATCATATTTCACAAATGGGGCGTTTGAATTATACTTATGATGATCGTTACTTGTTAACTCTTACTGCTCGTCGTGATGGTTACTCCGCTTTTGGTGAAAGTTCTAAATTCGGCGTTTTTCCTTCAGCCGCTATTGGATGGAATATTTCCAATGAATCTTTTTTTAAAGACAAGCCTATAAGTGAAACCATTAGCAATCTGAAATATCGCTTGTCATGGGGTAAAAATGGCAATGAGGCTATCAGTGCTTATAGTACACTACCTAATCTTTCAACTTACAATTATCTGAATGATGATCATACTGCACAGTTTGGTTTCTATCCGTCGAAGTTAGCTTCGCCCGGTTTAGGTTGGGAAACTACTACATCTATTAATACTGGCTTTGATATTGCACTTTGGAATGGACGTATTCAGAGTTCATTTGATATTTATTGGTCTAAAACCAAAGATTTGCTGCTTTCCCGTTCTATTCCTACCATTAATGGTACTGGCTCTATTACTGAGAATCGTGGACAGACCCGTAATCGTGGTTTTGAATTCCAGATAACTTCTAATAACATTACACATAAGAGTTTTCGCTGGAGCACCTCTTTCAACCTCTCACACTATCGTTCGGAGATTGTAGATGTTGGTTTGTATGATGCTAATGGAAAGCCGGTTGATGATGTGGCTTCCAAGTGGTTTATTGGTGAACCTATCAATGTGAACTATGATTATAAAATTATCGGTGTATGGCAGATTGCTGATCCGTCTAACCCGACAGGGCAGCAAGATCCTAACTATCGTAATTCGTATCCTGGATATGTGAAATACCTTGATGTAGATGGTAACGATATTACAACGGCTGATAAGACTATTATAGGGTCGGCTATTCCTAAAGTAAATATGAGTTTGATGAACACTTTTGAGTACAAAAACTTCACTCTGAGTGTGTTCTTAACGGCTCAGTTAGGACAAACCCATCTGAATGCCTTGTATGATACAAGCCATAATTCATATCGCCAGAACCGTTTTTTGGTGGATTTTTGGACTCCAGAGAATCCTACGAATAGCTATCCGAAAAATAGTTTGAATAGTGATGTGAATCCAGAGGGAGCCAGTTTCTATGAAAAGACAGATTTCTTACGTATTTCCGACGTTACATTGGGTTATAATTTCCCACAACAATGGTTGCGTCGTACTTTCATCAAACGGCTCAATCTTTACATGAACATTAAGAATTTGGCTACAATAACTGGCTGGACAGGTATGGATCCGGAATTTCTCAATGATCAATTGGCTGCTCCTCCAGTACGTTCGTTCACTTTTGGACTAAAGTTAGATATTTGATGAGAGTAATATATCATAAAAAGCTAAAATGAAATTGCACATATGAAAAAAATAACATATTTCAATGTCTTAGTGTTTACAGTATTATTGCTCACTATGGGCGGCTGTAATGAGGATAAGTTTCTTAAGGAAGATCCTCGTGATGCACTTTATCCTGAAAATTTACTTGTAGATTACAATGGATTTAAATCGATGATAACGCCTCTTTATGGTCTTATGCGTGCAGAGTATCGCCGTGCTGATGCAATGGGAGGAAGTATTGCGCTCTGTCTGCATTCTGCCTGGGGTGGAGGGGTAGATAATTCATGGGCCAATAATAGTCATGCGGAAATGAAGTTCCTCTACAATCCCAAAGAGATAACTTACACTGATCTTGCTATTTGGAATAATATTTTCCAGTGGGGATATCGTATCATCAACACTGCCAATATGGTTATCTCAAGAGCTGACAATGATGGCATTAACTGGGGAAGTGGTGCTGATGCTGAAAATCGTAAAAATGAGGTGTTGGCCGAAGCTCGCTTCTTCCGTGCTTGGGCTTACCGTCACCTTACCTATTCATTTGGTGCAGTGCCCCTTTCAACACAAGAAATTACAGGATTGAATTATCGTGATGATTGGGACCGTGCTTCCTTGAGTAGTATTCGCGAAGTGATGGCAGAAGATTTCCAGTTTGCAGTCGATAACCTTCCTTTGCGTACTTCTAATAATAGTAAAGTCTCTGGTGCTGTAGCACGTCACTATTTGGGTGAACTTTATTTGGCAGAAGGTAATGCTGAAAAAGCAGTTTCAGTACTGAAACCATTAGTGGAAAGTGGAGAATATTCCCTTATAAATCAACGCTTTGGTAGTAATGCTTCCAATGATGGATGTCCTTTTATTGACGTATTTTATACTCCTATGTATGCTGATGGAAATACGGAGGTGCTACTGGCTTTCATTAACACAGAAGAGGAGAATAGTGCCTATGGTACTGCAAATGTCTATATGACTACAACTTATAAGAACTATTATGCTAATGATGGCGATTGTAAAAAGACAAACCAGCATAATCCGGACTATATCAATAACGGTGGTGAAGGTTCATTTGCACAAGTCTTTTGGCAAGCTAATGGTGGTAAGGGAGCCGGACGTGTAGTTCCTTCCAGAGGAGCACTTCGTTTGTACAATTATAAAGGAATGGGAGAACAAGATGACCGTGTATCTGCCAATGCTATCGTATGGAGTATTAATGATGTAGATGCTGCCGGCAATGTAACCAAGGTATTTGATTTAGGTGGTACTGCACTTATTGATACTACGGTTAATGCAGCCATGCTAACTTCTACTTCCATTAAAAAATATGATTGGCCTACTACTCGTAAATGGGATTATACTCCACCTATTTTGGCTAATGCAGCTAATGATGGACACTATGCGGACATTGTTTATTTACGTTTGGCAGATACATATTTACTTTATGCAGAGGCTCTTTACAAGAGTAATCAAGTAGGTGAGGCCATTAAATGGATAAATAAAGTACGTAATCGTTCCAATGCTGTAAGTATTACTGAAGATGATCTTAGAATCGGTGGTATGGATTTCATTCTTGATGAACGCAGCCGTGAACTGCTTACGGAGGAAGAACGTCGTCATACATTGGTACGTGTTTGCCAAGAAAATGGTGGTGACGAACGTGATACCAATAACTATTTCAAACGTCGCATGCGTGAACTCAATGAGATAGCTGGTATTGCAGGACGTGGTATGGATGAATATGAAACTCCTGTCCTTTTCCCGCTGCCGCAATCATTCATTGATGCCAATACTGGTAATCCTTTGGAAAATAATCCGGGGTATTGATAGATAATAGTCAGATATAAATACCGCATATAAAACGGCTTTGTATATATCGGTGTTTATATCTGATTTAGATTCATATATTCAAAAGAAAACAAAAACTTAATATCTTGATACATCATGTCCGAATTGGCTTTCATTTTTAGTCTTCTTATGGTAGGGATTACAGCGGTAGGTCTTTATCGTAAGCTCAATCCTCAAGGTCTTTTGATGCTTTCCGGTTTATTAATGCTTACAGCTGCTTTTTTCATGCAAGTGCATTCGGTAGTACCTAGTGAAGCTACGGGAATGGTGGTGTTTGATTTGGTAAGGATGATAGAGGAAGTTTTTCTTTCTAATTTGGCGCGTGCAGGGTTTATGATAATGACAATTGGCGGTTATGTAGCTTTCATGAATAACATAAAGGCTACTAATGCATTGGTCTATATTTCCATGAAGCCATTAGGTCTTTTTCGACGTTATCCTTATTTGGCGGCTACTATAGTTATTCCTATTGGACAATTACTTTTTATTACTACTCCTTCAGCTGCCGGATTAGGATTGTTGCTTGTGGCTTCGGTTTATCCTGTTTTAATTAGTTTGGGAGTAAGCCAACTTACAGCATTGTCAGTCATTGCCGCTGCTACTCTATTTGATCAGGGACCGGGGTCGGCAAATACTGCTATGGCTGCCGAATTGATAGGACAATCCAATGTGGAATATTTCATCACTCATCAACTTCCTTTAGTAATTCCTACTTCCTTGGTTGTAATGGTACTCTTCTATTTCAATAACCGTTATTTTGATAAAAAAGATGCAAAGAAACAGCAGGATGGCATATTGCAGGTGTCAAATGTGACTGCAACCTCATTAGTAGAAAAACCGGATGTTCCATTGGCTTTTGCGCTACTCCCGGTATTACCTTTGGCTCTTCTCATTTTCTTTTCACCTTTTGTGGGACTGTTTCAGCCTACTGTAACATTGGGTACCACTACTGCTATGCTTTTTTCTCTGTTCTTATCATTGGTATTTGTGTTGTTTCATACTCGTAGTGTGCGTACTATTTTTAACGTTTTTGCAAGTTTTTGGAAAGGCATGGGAAATGTGTTTACTTCAGTTGTAACATTGATTGTAGCTTCAGAAGTTTTCTCTAAAGGACTGATTGGTTTGGGATTTATTGATTCATTGGTGGGTTATTCCTCTCATATCGGACTTTCGGGATTAGCTATTGCCGCAATCTTTACTCTCATTATTTTTGGAGCTGCCATGCTGATGGGAAGTGGCAATGCAGCCTTTTTTTCATTTGGTCCTTTATTGCCGGGTATAGCCACTCAGCTTGGTTTGCCGGTTTTTTCATTGATACTTCCTTTGCAGTTGGCGGCAAGCATGGGACGTGCCGCATCTCCTATTGCCGGAGTCATTGTTGCCATTGCCGGGGTAGCCGGTGTGTCATCAGTGGAGTTGGCAAGGCGTAATACATTTCCTTTAATAGGAGGAATTGTTTTCTTGATACTTTATCATCTTATCACTTTCTAAAATTAATCGACAGCTATGTTTACATTGATAAAGAATGCAAATTTATATGCTCCTGCCTATCTTGGTAAAACAGACATTTTGCTATGCGGAGAAAAGATTGCGCATATTTCAAAGACAATTGAACTGAATGAATCATTTTGCCATACTATTGACGTGCAAGGTAAAATTGTTACTCCGGGATTTATAGATCAGCATGTACATATTACTGGTGGAGGAGGGCAACAAGGTTATGCCTCATTAGTCCCCGAGGTGACTATGAGCGAACTGGTGGCATGTGGTACTACTACTGTATTGGGTATGCTTGGTACTGATGGATTTGCCAAAGAACTTACTACGCTTTATGCCAAGGCCAAAGCTATTGACGATGACGGATTGTCGGCTTATATGCTGACAAGTTATTACGGATTGCCTACCAAAACATTGATGAATAGTGTGGCTGACGATCTTATCTTCATAGATAAAGTTATTGGCTGTAAGCTGGCGATGAGTGATGACCGTAGTCCGTTTCCGACAGAGCAAGAGATATTACGTATTATACATCAGGTACGTTTAGGGGGATTTACATCTGGTAAAGGAGGAATTCTCCACATTCATTTGGGAGCACTTCCGGAAGGTATTGAGCCCTTACTCAATATTGCTCGTCACTATCCTACACTGATATCTTATCTGTCTCCTACTCATCTGATACGTACTGAAGCTCTTTTTATGCAGGCTGTAGAATTTGGTAAATTAGGTGGAATGATTGATTTTTCGACTGGTGGCTCAAAGTTTGATACTCCCCATCGTTGTGTGATACGTGCATTGCGAGCTGGTGTCCCCCTTGATCGCATTACTTTTTCTAGTGATGGCCATGGTGGCGTACGCAGAGTGAATCCTGAAACTGGAGAAATAACTTATCGTCCTGCTCCTTTGAATTTAAATTTCAAGGAGGTAGTTGCATTAGTCAATGAGGAGGGGGTACCATTGGAACAGGCGATTACATTGATAACATCCAATCCGGCTCGTAATCTGAAATTACGAGCTAAAGGTATTGTGGCACAAGGAGCAGATGCAGACTTGTGTTTTTTGGCGGAAGATTTGCAGCTTACAGATGTCATTGCCCGTGGTAAATTTGTAATGCAAGATGGTACAATAGTAAAGAAGGGAAGGTACGAATTATGAAGAAGCTGATTATATTTTGTATTGGATTCCTCTGTATTTGTTTATCTGCAATAGCGAAACAGACTTTGGAAAGGCCAAGAGGTGAACATTTCTTCACTTATAGTCAATACCCTCCTTTTGCCGATCGCCCGGTAGATGTACATTATTATATACCTTCCCAGGGGGATATTAAACAAATGCCTATTGTATTTGTCTTTGAAGGAGGAGACCGCGGCTATCGTTATCTTTTGGACGGTTGGAAAGAAGAAGCGGAGAGAAAGGGTTTTATGCTTTTTATACCTCACTTTGATTTGAAATCTTATCCTTTGGCAGACTATCAGGAGGTGGGGGTGATGAATGCTGCCCATACAGTAGCTAATGCTCCCGAAAAAATTACACCAGTGTTGGTTGATAAACTATTTGAATATGTGCGTCAATTTACGGGAAGCATGCGCAAAGGATATATGATTTATGGTCATTCTGCTGGTGGGCAATTCGTACAGCGTTTCATGCTTTTTCACGATAGTCCTTATGTGGAAAAAGCTATTATAAGTTCTCCCGGTTGGTATACTTTTCCTGATTTGGCCCAGACATATCCTTATGGTACGGCTGGTATCCCCTATATTTCATCTGAACAGATAAAAAAATACTTGTCAAAACCTATCATACTACAGCTGGCTTTGGGAGATACGATACGTGAGTCTTTTCTACGCAAGACTCCTGAAGCTGAACGACAAGGACGAAACCGTATGGAGCGTGGGCGTAGTTTCTGGCTTTATATTCACCAGTTGGCTGCATCCCGTGGTTGGGAATGCCATTGGCGCAAGATAGAAGAGTGCGGCATCGGGCATGAGGCTGTCCCTATGGGGAAACAAGCTGTGCCATTATTGACGACAGATTCTTTACGGGTACTTTTTATAGGTAACAGCTATACTTTTTTTAATCGTTTGCCATGGCAAGTCCAATCGTTAGCATCCTCATGTGGAAAAAAAATATCAGTGCGCCAGGTTGCTAACCCTGGTTGGTACTTGAGACAGCATGCAGCCAATACGCAAACATTAGAGGCGATTCGTGAAGGAGGATGGGATTATATGGTGATGCAGGAACAGAGCAAGGCACCTACTCGTGAAAAGGAATGGGTAAAGAAGAATGTATTCCATCCTGCGGCGCAGTTAGATAGTTTACTCCGTCTTTATGCCCCAAAAGGAAAAAGTGTCTGTTATATGACATGGGGGCGTAATAATGATACTTATGAAGGAATGCAGCAGCAACTTACGGAAAACTATTTGGAAATGGCTGATGTCCTTGATGCTTATTGTGCTCCTGTGGGTGAGGCATGGAGACGTGTACGTAGAGAGTGTCCAAGTTTGCAGTTGTATAATTCTGATGGCAGCCACCCTAGTCCTGCAGGCAGTTATCTGGCGGCTTGTGTCTTTTATGCAATTTTTTTTGGTGAGCCTTTTAGCAGCGATTATTATGCAGGTCTACCGTCTGAAACGGCTCTTTATTTACAGAGGATAGCACAAGAAGTGGTATTAGCTAATCTTGTGTTATGGAATAGAAATCAGTCGAAGCAACCTGCCGGAGTAACTGCAAGTTTCTATCCTGACCCCAAATTTGACCGTGAGACACCTACTCTAAGTAAACCTTACGGTAGCGGATTGGCATCGGTTGATGAGATAAAGGACTATTTACAACAATTGGTTGTACGTTCTCCGGGTTTGGCATATATGGAGAATATTGGTGTTACCAAACAAGGACGTACCATTCCGGTACTTTATTTGGGTACTCCCGACAAGAAGAAGGTAAGGGTATGGATTCAAGCGGCACTGCATGGTAACGAGCCGGCAGGTGCTGAGGCTGTATGCATGCTTGTCCGTTACTTACTTTGTGAAAAAGAAGGACGTGAATTGCTGAATCATATAGCTGTGGCTTTGGTTCCTATAGCCAATGTTGATGGTTATGCCATTCAGCAACGTCGTTCAGCCGATGGTTACGATTTGAATCGCGATCAGAGCAAATTAGAGGATGCTGTCACTTTGCTGTTGAAGCAGTCCTATCAGCAATGGAATCCGGACGTAGCTCTTGATATTCATGAATATACACCTTTACGTCGTGAGTTTAACTTATTACGTGGAGTGCCGACAGCAAATGCTGCTGATGTACTTTTTTTACCTACAGGACATCTTAATGCGCCTTTAGCTTTACGTACGCTGTCTGAAGAACTTTTTCGTCGTGAGGCAGAGGTCGTTTTAAATAGTGCCGGTTATGCTTCCGGTTTCTACTTTACTCCTCGTGTGGCAGATGGTTCCCTTGTTCTTGTAAAAGGTGCCAAAAGTCCGCAGTCCAGTTCTACTTTTCAAGCATTGACGGGGGCTGTATCGCTTTTTGTCGAAATAAGAGGTATTGGATTGGGACCGGAGTGTTTTGCACGTCGTAGTGAGTGCGGTTTCTTGGTGGCACGGCAAACGTTGGTTACTGCTGCGCAACATCGTGCTTCAATTAAACGTAAGATAGAACAAGCCAGGAAGCGCACCTTGAAAGCTACTGAACCGATATATGTTACTTTCACTTCGGATACTGTACGTCATGTAGTCTCTTTTATCGATTATAAGGCCAATGAACTGTTTAAGACTGAACTGCCAACCCTTGATGCCATGCAGGCAACACCTCAATTGATGCGTACTCGCCCTAAGGCTTATCTGCTCGATGCTCCCTGTACAGAAGCAGTATGTAAGCTTCGAGCGTTGGGTGTACACATTGAGCAAGTTACCCGTGTACAAAAAGCAAAAGTTGAGCGTTACAAAGTAACCCGTCTGTATCGTGCAGAGAAGGAATGGGAGGGGATTCATCCGGTAAATGTAGAAACGGATGTCTATGAAGATAATGTAGAACTTCCAATAGGTAGTTGGTTGGTACCTTTGGCACAACCTTTAGGAAATTTGGTTGCCACGTTGCTTGAACCGGAGTCTGTCTGTGGTTTCGTAAACTTCTGTGTTATTCCGGCTGAGGAAGGAAAGGGACTGTTTGTCAGTAGACTTATAAAATAAGAATTGGATATATAAAATTAAATTCGGTAATGACTATGAAACTAAAAAAAACGCTACAGATTATACTTGCTTTATGTTTAGGCCTATGGATGATTTCATGCCAGCAGGAACATATCAAGTTGACCTCTCCAAATGGAAAACTTTCTTTAGAGTTTACACTTGATGAAGAAGGTGCTCCCCGATATTGTTTAAGACATGCGGGGAAGAATATTTTACTTCCTTCACGTCTGGGATTGGTTTTGAAGGATGCGCCAGATCTTTTGACTGGTTTCGTTCTAAAAGAGGTTAAGCATGATTCGCATAATGATGTGTGGCAACCAGTATGGGGGGAAGAGGCTGAAATTGTAAATCATTATAATGAATTGAGGGTATGCCTCAAGGAAGAAACATCGTTGGAGCGAGAACTGAATATTATTTTTCGTCTTTTTGATGATGGGATGGGATTCCGGTATGAGTTCCCGCGCCAGCAACAGCTACAAGAGTTTCTTATTGATGACGAAGTGACTGAATTCGTTTTTCCTGCAGATTATGATGCTTGGAGTATTCCAGTGAAAGGAGTTCGTTTTTACGAGGCCTTATTTGAGAAAAAAACTCTTAGTAAGATGGGATGGGTAAGCACTCCGGTGACGATTGAGACAACAGATAGCCTTTATTTGGCTATTCATGAAGCAAATCTTACAGATTATGCTGCCATGAACTTGAGGCCGGTTGAACAACTTGAAGATAATAAAACGGTTACATTACGTGCGGCTCTTACACCTTGGAGTACAGGTGAGAAAGTACGTGTTACCGATACCCGTGTATCTCCTTGGCGTACAATGATAGTGGCTGAATCTGCCGGTGATTTGCTTCTTTCCCGTCTCATGTTAAATCTTAATGAACCTTGTCGTATAACCGATACTTCCTGGATACAACCTATGCGCTATATTGGAATTTGGTGGACTTATCACATGAAGCATAACACCTGGCATGCCGGTCCCCATCATGGGGCCACAACAGAGAATACAATGCGTCACATCGATTTTGCTGCTGCCAATAACCTGGGAGGTGTACTGGTGGAAGGGTGGAATGAAGACTGGGCTACTTGGAAGTTTAGTTTCACAAAACCTTATACCGATTTTGATATACAACGTATTACTGATTATGGGCGTAGCAAAGGAGTAGCTTTGATAGGACATCATGAAACTGGCGGTAATGTTTCCAATTATGAAAATCAGATGGAAGATGGTTTCAAGTTCTATGAGAAATATGGTGTGCATCAAGTAAAAACGGGTTATGTGGGCGATTTGCTTGATGGGAAAGAATATCATAGCAGTCAGTTTGGTGTACTTCATTATCGCAAGGTAATAGAGGCTGCTGCCCGTCACCGTATCTGTATTGATAATCATGAACCGGTGATTCCTACAGGTTTGCAGCGTACTTTTCCTAATCTGATGACACAAGAGGGAGTACGTGGACAAGAATGGGACGCTTGGGATGTAGATGGTGGAAATCCTCCCTCTCATACCGTAATATTGCCTTTCACTCGTGGGTTGGCAGGCCCGATGGACTTTACACCGGTGACGTTTCGGTTTGTTAACGATGTAATGCCACAGACACGTGTACATACCACACTGGCCAAACAATTGGCGCTGTTTGTGGTGCTCTATTCACCGTTACAAATGGCTTCGGATGAAATAGAGAATTACGAGGCTAATCCGGAACCTTTTAATTTTATAGTATCTTGTCCTACAGATTGGAGCAGAACAGTGGTGCCGGAAGCATGCATTGGCAGTTATGTTACTATTGCCCGTTGTGGTAAAGGAGAGGGATGCTGGTATATAGGCAGCATCACGGGAGATGAGGAACGAACGGCTAATATCAGTCTGTCTTTTCTCGATACAGATAAAAGATATCTGGCTACTATTTATCGTGATGCTCCTGAGGCCGATTATGAGACATGTCCTGCTGCTATACTTATAGAAGAGCGCGAAGTGACTTATAGTGATACCCTCACCATTCGGCAAGCACGTAGTGGAGGAACTGCCGTACGTCTGTGTCCTATAAAAGACAGTTGAGCCGGAGGTGTATTGGGGCAGAGTTGTTTATATTTTCTCTCTCAAGTATTCGTAAAAGCTATATTGCGACCGTACCTTCTCCTTTTGCGGTCGCGACGACTTCCAGCGGTTTCGCAACCGGTCGTCCACAAAGCAGGCTTTCCGTTTGTCCGACAGTTGTATGGATAGCATATCGATGAGCTCTTGCTTCAAGTCCGGGTCCAGAATGGGGGTGACGGCTTCGATACGGCGGTACAAGTTACGCCGCATCCAGTCCGGCGAGCCGAGGAAGAGCTTGGGTGCGCCGCCGTTGCCGAAGTACCACACACGGGCATGTTCCAGAAAGGTATCCACGATGCGTGTCACGCGGATGTTGTGGCTGTACTCCTGCCCGGGGATGAGGCAGCAGATGCCGCGGACAATGAGGTCTATCTCTACACCGGCTTGCGAGGCTTCGTAGAGGCGGTCTATCATGGCAGGGTCTTGCAGGGCATTCATTTTTAGGATAATCCGTCCTTGCTTGCCTTGCCGAGCCAGTTCTATTTCGTGATTGATGAGGCGGTTCAGTTCAGGAATCAGGTTGAAGCGGGCCACAAGCAGGCGGTGGAACACTGGATTTTCCTTTCCCTGCAGAGTACGGAACAAGTTGTGCAGGTCGTTTACAATCACCGGGTTGCAGGTGAATAGTCCGCTGTCCGCATAGAGGGTGGCGGTCTTTTCGTTGAAGTTGCCGGTGCTGATGTAGGCGTAGCTTGTCAGTTTGCGCCCTTCCTTATCGCGGCGTAGCACGAGGGCTACTTTGGCATGTACCTTTAGTCCTGGTATGCTGAAAATGATGTTGATGCCGGCGGCTTTCATCATCTCGGCGGTGGCGAGGTTGTTTTCTTCGTCGAAGCGGGCTTTCAGTTCCACAAAGACGGTGACTTTCTTTCCGTTCTGTGCGGCGGCTATCAGGGTGTTGATGACGGTGGAGTTCTCTGCCACGCGATACTGGGTCACCATGATTTCGCGCACGGTGGGTTCGTGGACGGCTTCATATAGAAAATGGATGAAGTGGTCGAAGGAGTGGTAGGGATAATGCAGCAGCAGGTCCTTCTTCTCCACATAGCGGAAGATGGATTCGCGTTCGTCCAGGCAGGTCAGCTTCATGGGCTGGGGTTTCTTGATGGGACGTACGCTTTGGTTGGGATTAGGCAGATGCCGCAAATCCTCCATGTTGAGGTGCTTGTCTCCCGGCACCAGCTCCCGGCGGTCTATGCGGTAGGCATCTACCAGAAAGTCGAGGAAGTCCTGGGGCATGGCGCGGTCGTATACAAAACGGCACACGGCGCCTATCTTGCGTTTCTTTACCTTCTTCTTCACCTGCTCGATGATTTCGGAGGTATTGGCGGCATCGTCTATCAGAATATCCGCATCGCGTGAAATCTTGATGCAATAACTGCTGTCCACTTCATAACCGGGGAAGATGGTATCCAGATTGGCCTTGATGATGTCTTCAATGAACATTAGATAATAGTCTTTCCCCACCTTGGGCAGCTGGATGAAGCGCGGCACTTTGCTGTACGGCAGTTTCATCACGAAATACTGGATACGGTTTGGAGAACTGGCGGGAGCTCCTTTCAGATGAAGCCGTACGGCCAGATAGAGACGGTTGTCGCGCAGGAATGAAATCACCTTGTCCTTGCTTACGGGCACCGGGGCCAGATAAGGGAATATCTCTTCGCGGAAGAAGCTGCGCACAAAGTCGCGGTGAAACGGTTCTACGTTGCGGCTTTGATAAAATATGATGTGATGTTTCCGCAGGGCGGGCAGTATCTTCTGTTCGTAGATGCGGATACGTTCCTCCAGTTGGCGGTTGACTTCTTGGTTGATTTCATCTACCAGTTCGGCGGCAGACTGCATAGTCTCTTCATCGCTTTGCGAGGCTCCGGTGGCTATGGCCTTATGGTCGGCTACGCGTATCTTGTAGAATTCTTCCAGATTGGAAGAGTATATAGAAATAAAGTTGATGCGTTCGTATAGCGGCAATGTCTCGTCTTCCGCTTCCAGCAGTACGCGGTAGTTGAAGGAAAGCCAGCTGATGTCACGTTTGAAATATCTGTTGTCCATGGTGTTAAGGTGTTAATGTGGCATATTAGCACATTACCACATTGTATTCTTCCCAAATATAATTACCTTTGTCTTAATAAACAAAGGAAAGATGACAAAAGTTGGTTTATTATCGGATACGCATGGCTACTGGGATGAAAAGTACCTGCAATATTTTGAGGGCTGTGACGAAATATGGCATGCCGGTGACATCGGTTCGCTGGAAGTGGCACAGAAGCTGGCGGCTTTCCGTCCCTTCCGTGCCGTGTATGGCAATATTGACGGGCAGGAGATACGGCAGCTCTATCCGCAGATTCTCCGTTTCACGGTGGATGGGGCGGAGGTGCTGATGAAGCATATCGGCGGTTATCCCGGCAACTACGACCCTTCCATCAAGGGCAGCATTCTGGTGCGTCCCCCAAAGCTGTTCATCAGCGGGCACTCGCATATACTGAAGGTGAAGTATGACAAGACGTTGGATGTACTCCACATCAATCCGGGCGCTGCGGGCATTCAAGGTTTCCATAAGGTGCGTACGATGGTACGCTTTGCGGTTGATGGGGGAACGTTTAAAGATTTGGAGGTGATAGAACTTGCTGACCGATGATGTAGTTTGTTTATTTTCAATGGATTGTATTTACCGATTGCTTGCGCTATAGTGTAAAAGCCGTTACATGCTAATGTAAAGGTCGTTACGCTATTGGGTAAAGGCCGTTACACTATTTGGTAAAGGTCGTTACACGCTGAGGTGAAGACCGTTTCATCAAGGGGTGACGGCCGTTACGCACTGAAGTAAGCAAAACAATGTACCGGAGTAAGCAAAGCAATGAAGTAAAAAGATGAAACCAAGCCTTCACTTAATCGAATTTTTCCATTATCTTTGTACCCGAATAGCAAGTAGAGCCGTGGGGCATCGTCCTCCTTCTTATTTTATTCTCCATTTTGAAGTATCACCGAAAAAGAACTGAAATATGAAAGGAATTATTCTTGCAGGTGGCAGTGCCACTCGTCTCTATCCGTTGTCCAAGGCTATCTCCAAGCAGATAATGCCCGTCTACGACAAGCCGATGATATACTACCCGCTCTCTACACTGATGTTGGCGGGAATTCGCGAAGTGCTTATTATCTCTACTCCACGTGACTTACCCATGTTCCGCGAGCTGCTGGGAACCGGCGAAGAACTCGGTATGTCCTTTTCCTATAAGATACAAGAGAATCCCAACGGACTGGCACAAGCCTTTGTGCTGGGTGCAGAGTTCTTGGACGGCGGACCGGGCTGCCTTATTCTGGGCGACAACATGTTCTACGGTCAAGGCTTCTCCGCCATGCTGAAGCGTGCCGCTTCCATAGACAAGGGTGCCTGCATCTTTGGTTATTACGTCAAGGACCCCCGTGCCTACGGTGTAGTGGAGTTTGATGCCAACGGCAAAGCCGTCTCGCTGGAAGAAAAGCCTGCCAATCCTAAAAGCAACTATGCCGTCCCCGGACTGTACTTCTACGACTCCACCGTGACAGAGAAAGCCGCCTCCTTGAAGCCCTCTGCTCGCGGCGAATACGAAATTACCGACCTCAACCGTCTCTATCTGGACGAGGGCACACTGAAAGTGGAGCTCTTCGGCCGTGGCTTTGCCTGGCTCGACACCGGCAATTGCGACAGCCTGCTGGAAGCCAGCAATTTTGTCGCCACCATCCAGAACCGTCAAGGCTTCCGCGTGAGCTGTATCGAAGAGATTGCCTGGCGCAAGGGCTGGATAGATGTAGACCAGCTGTATCGCTTGGGTGAACAGCTTGGCAAGACCGAATATGGCAAATACCTGATGGAACTGGCTGAATCGAAGCGATGAACTCTTTGTTCCCCAAAAAGAGAAGGAGAATAGTTCTCCTATAAAGGCCCGCTGACTTTAATTTTTAATTTATAATTTTTAATTCTCATGAAGACTTATCTCGTAACCGGTGCCGCCGGTTTTATCGGCGCCAACTATATTAAATACATCCTGGCAAAACATAATGATATTAAAGTGGTGATACTGGATGCCTTGACCTACGCAGGCAATCTGGGCACCATTGCCAATGACATTGACGATGAACGTTGCTTTTTTGTAAAAGGTGACATCTGCGACCGCGTGCTTGCCGACGAACTGTTTGCCAAGTATAAATTCGATTACGTAGTGAATTTTGCTGCCGAGAGCCACGTAGACCGTAGCATAGAGAATCCCCAGCTTTTCCTGATGACTAACATCCTGGGTACACAAAACCTGCTCGATGCCGCCCGCCGTGCCTGGGTCACGGGTAAGGACGAGTCCGGTTATCCCACTTGGCGCAAAGGCGTTCGTTACCATCAAGTGTCTACCGACGAAGTTTACGGCTCACTTGGTGCCGAAGGCTACTTCACAGAGCAAACCCCGCTCTGCCCGCACAGCCCTTACAGCGCCAGCAAGACGAGTGCCGATATGGTAGTGATGGCCTATCACGATACCTATAAGATGCCCGTCACTATCACCCGCTGTTCCAACAACTACGGTCCTTATCACTTCCCCGAAAAGCTGATTCCGCTTATCATCAAGAATATTCTCGAAGGCAAGAACCTCCCCGTCTATGGCGACGGCAGTAACGTGCGTGACTGGCTCTACGTGGAAGACCACTGCAAAGCTATCGACCTGGTTGTCCGCGAGGGTGTGGAAGGCGAAGTCTACAACGTAGGCGGTCACAACGAAAAGACCAATCTTGAAATCGTGAAGCTGACTATTGCCACCGTCCGCCGCTTGATGGAGGAAGAACCCCGTTACCGTGCAGTGCTGAAGAAACAAGTAAAAGCCGCCGACGGCACGATTGACATCAGCTGGATAAACGAAGACCTTATCACCTTCGTCAAAGACCGCCTAGGTCACGACCAGCGTTATGCCATCGACCCCACAAAGATTACCAATGCCCTGGGCTGGTATCCGGAGACGAAGTTCGAGGTCGGCATCGTCAAGACCATTGAATGGTACCTGAACAACCAGCCGTGGGTGGAAGAAGTGACCAGCGGTGATTATCAGAAGTATTACGAACAGATGTATGGAGGTAGAGGTTAAGGTTTAGGGATTAGGGTCTAACCGCTAATCCTTAACCTCTAACCTCTCAATTCAGCGCCACCGCTAACAGTAATCCTAAGAACAGCATATTGCGCGACGTCTCGCCCAGTATGCTGTTCAGCTTTTTACCGCTACCTATCTGTATCATTTTGCGCCACGTCAGTGCGTGCATATAGAGATAGACGCAGGGAGCCCAGATAAATTCCAGCGGAGTCAGCTTGCCCGTGTAGACAAACCAGAAGCAGAGCAGCACGGCGGCGATGCCCAGTGCCAGATACATATTCTCACCGAACTTCTTGCCGTAGCGTACCACCAGCGTACACTTGCCGCTCACGGCATCCTGCTCGCGGTCGCGATAGTTGTTCACCATCAGCAAGGTGTCTATGGCGAGGCCACTGACGAGCGACAGCACCACCACATCCATATTCAGCGTATAGGCCTGCACGTAGTAGGTGCCGCATACGGGCACGAAGCCGAAGAACACCAGCACCAGTACGTCGCCCCAGCCCCGATAGGAGAGCAGCGTGGTATAGAGGAAAGCAAACAGTATGCACACCACGCCCAGCACCACCAGTTCCCAGCCTCCGTGGGGCAGCTGCCCCCAGACGGTGAACAGCACTGCCAGCCCTGCCAGGCACGACAGTGTCAGTGCGATGCCGATGCCGGTTTTCATGGCTGCCGGCGTAATCCAACCTTCGGCGCAGGCGCGCTGCGGCCCCAGCCGGTCTTCCCGACGGTCGGTCCCTTTCTGGAAGTCGAAGAGGTCGTTGATAAAGTTGGCGGCAATCTGCATGCCGCAGGCAAAGAGGGCGCACAGCAGGGCGGGTGCGGTCTTGAACTGTCCGTCGCTGAAGGCAAGGGCACTGCCCAGCAATACCGGGATGATGGCTCCCGTCAACGTCTTGGGGCGGGCGGCGAGAAACCATGCGTAGGGTGAATTCTGTTTAATCTCGTTCATCGTAGTTCCAATTTAGTTCGGCATCTGCCAGCAAAAATACTGAAAATCCCTATATTTGTACCCACTTATGATGAAGAAGTTAGTCTACATATCCATTCTTTCTCTGCTGCTCTTGTCTTCCTGCCGTTCCAAGCGGATGATTACCGTGTCGTTGCCGCAGCCAGTCATGCAGGCAGACAGCACGCAGCTTGGCGATACTATCGGGTTGCCTGCCCGCCTTTCGCCGATGTTCACCTTTGACCAGTCTGATTTGCGTAATGTCCGCCGCCAGCCGGCGAAGGGCGAGGTAAAGAAACAGCAGATAAAGAAAACGGCACCGGTACAAAAGGTAATTGTGCAGCGAGGTACAAGAATCACATCGAAAACCACCCACGTAGGCTCGGCCTATAAGGGCGTCAGCCGCATTAAGACGTACGACTTCACGCATCGCGACGTGCCTGCCGCCTTCGAGGGCTTCCGCATCGCCTTTGTCTCCGACCTGCACTACAAAAGCCTGCTGAAGGAGGAGGGATTGAAGGACCTGGTCCGCCTGCTCATAGACCAGAAGGCCGACGTGCTGCTGATTGGCGGTGACTTTCACGAAGGCTGCCAGTACGTGCCGCCCGTCATGGCTGCCCTGGCGCAAGTGAAGACGCCGTTGGGCACCTATGCCGTGCTTGGCAACAATGACTACGAGGCTTGCTATGACGACATCGTGCGCGAAATGAGGCATTATGGCATGCATCTGCTGGAGCATAAGGTGGACACCCTGCGGCGTGGCGGTGAGCGGATTCTTGTGGCGGGCGGGCGCAATCCTTTCGACTTGGGCAAGAACGGCACATCGCCCACACTCGGCCTTTCGCCCGACGATTTCGTAATCCTGCTGACGCATACGCCAGACTATGCCGAGGACGTCCCGGTGACAAACTCCGATCTCATCCTGGCCGGACACACGCATGGCGGGCAGGTGACGCTGTTCGGGCTTTATGCACCGATAGTCCCCTCGCACTACGGGCAGCGGTTCCTCTCCGGGCTGAAGTACAACTCAAAGAACATCCCGATGATTGTCACCAACGGCATCGGCACTTCGCAGAAAGCCATCCGCATGTTTGCTCCCGCAGAGGTGGTGATGATTGTGCTGCACCGGCTGACGGACTGATTTATTCTTCGGGCATCAGCACCACTCCCAGTTTCTTCTTGCCATCCATCTTTACCACCATCGGCTGGTGGAAATGTACATGCCGCAGGTACTTCGTCTCGTGTACGGCAGGCTGTGCATTCAGGAATTCCTGGTTGTATACGCCGTCATTCATAAAGGCGTTGATGGTAAAGTATCCCACTCCAAAGGAGGTCAGGTTCTGGAAGAAGTGGGTTCCCTGGCTGGGGTCTACCCGGTAGTTGGTCAGTCCGGCTTCCACTATCACGCGGGCAGCGCTGATGTGCGGCCACTTCACGGGGATGCCGAGCCAGGTGTCACTGCTACCCCAGCGTCCGGGACCTACAAGGACATAGTTGCGGCCTTCGTCCAGGAACTGCTGGTTCAGCTTCTCTATCTCCCAGGCAATCTCCTGGTTGTGGGAGGCACTATAGTCGTCTGTCTTCACATAGATAATGTCATGTATCTCGTTCATGATGCCATGTCCCAATGAGTTGTTGGAACGGAGCAGTACCTGGTCGTCCGGAATGGCGGTAAGGTCTTCATCCAGCATCTCCTTGGTGTCGACTATCGGGCGGATTTGCAGCAGGTAGAAGGTGCCGGTTTTGTCCTTCTCGCGGCTCATGGTGGCGGCAAACTCTATCTCTACGGGACGGCGCATCTCCTGCTCTCCGTATTTCAAAGCCAGTTGCAGGATGCGTGGCAGGGGGAATACGTCGTGTTGCAGGATGTTGGCAAAGGTGATGACTTTGCGTCCGCCGGGATAAAGCCCGTCGCGGATAATCTGGTCGTAAGGGTCGTAGGTGGAGGCTATGTAGTTCAGTGCTCCGTCCTTTTCCGCTTCTTTGACGTGCAGTTTCAGCAGGTTGAAGCCGTCGTCAATGGAGAAGTCGTGACCGGCATTGCGCAGGTCGAGGGCATAGAAGCGGGTCTGAGTCTCTTTGAGGGCAATCTCCATTTCGCTGGTTTGCAGCACCTGGTTGGGGTGATAGGGCGAGAAGCGGAGCGTCATGCCACCGTCCACGATGTATTTACCTAAACCGAGCGCCAGATTGACGATACCTTCTTCTGCCTTCTCGTCGCCGATGGGGTAGTAGTTGAGCGAACGTGCCACACCGGACATGCTGGGGTAGTAGCGGTCACCATACTGGTTGCCCACTACCTCTTGCAGGATGACAGCCATCTTTTCCTGGTCGATAACGTTGCTCGTTGCCTGCATGTATGCCTTCGAGTCGCGGAAGTAGACCGAAGCATATACTCCCTTGATGGCATCGCTCAGCATGCGCAGCATCTCGTACTTGTCGTCCAGATAGGGAATCATATAGGTGTTGTAGATACCGGCGAAGGGTTGGTAGTGCGAGTCTTCCAACAACGAGGACGAACGGATGGCAAGGGGCGACTTCACCACGTCGAAGAAGGTGAAGAAGTCCTCCACCAGGCGGTCGGGCAGCTTTGCTTTGAGGAAGTAGCGCAGGATGACGTCATCGTCGGCATCGGACAAGGCTATCTGATACAGATTGTTGGTATCCATAAACTCGTCGAACACATCGGTACAGAGCACGATGGTCTTGGGGATGGC
>CDYQ01015581.1_pt1 | contig 19151 bp, 11 predicted proteins | sample 557451 | NCBI WGS metagenome assembly CDYQ01 (sample SAMEA3182059, study PRJEB8094) | gut metagenome | biome: human; feature: gut; material: Stool; isolation source: human stools | place: Canada | collected 2012-11-26
GTCTTTACCTTTGGCATAATAATCCTCCTAATTTAATTCTCATATGGAATAATATTTTAACGTTTTTCAGTTAAAAACATAGTCATGCTCCTGCCTTCTAACTTTGGAGCCTTATCTACTACTGCTATATCACTTAACTTCTCTGCAAAATCTTCAAGTATATGCTTGCTTGAATCAACATGAGCCATCTCACGTCCTCTGAATCTGAGTGATACTTTAACCTTATCGCCTTTCTCTATGAACTTCCTTGCTGCGTTACACTTAGTGTTAAGGTCATTCACATCTATGTTAGGTGATAAACGAACTTCTTTGACTTCTATTGTTCTCTGTTTTTTCTTAGCTTCCTTTTCTTTTCTGACAAGTTCATACTTATACTTGCCATAATCCACAAGCTTACATACAGGTGGCTTTGCGGATGGGGCTATCTTTACAAGATCAACCTCTGCCTCTCTTGCTAACTTCATAGCATCCTTAGGAGACATAACTCCAAGCTGCTGTCCTTCTTGTCCAATAACACGAACTTCCTTATCGCGGATCTGCTCGTTAATCATTAATTCGCTAATAGTAGTGCACCTCCAAAATCAAAAAAAGTGGATAGTCAGACTATCCACTTTTTAATCATAATGCATCTTAATTGCTGTTTATCATGCATATTCTTAAAAATATAAACCCGAGTCGCCTTCATGCGCTAAGGTGAGAGTGGATACTCTGCTTCGTTTAACAACTATTAGAGTTTAACACTAATAGTTATAGCTGTCAACTATATTTTTAAACATTTCAAACAAACATTTCAAATATTTCAAATTTCTGCAATACAAAAATGATACATTGTTTTATTTTTTATCTTACAACTGACTTTCTTCTTAATACTACGAATGCAAGACCTGCACATGATACAACTGCGAATAATACATAGAGTGCTATATTATACACATCACCTGTATTTATTGTGTTATCTGATGCCTGTCCGTTTCCTGTTGCTGCTACATCTTCATAGCATATAGCGTATGTAGAGAATTTATCTGTTGTAAATGTAATAACTCCGTTTTCGCAGCTTGTTTCAAGTGCCTCTGCTACACCATCATGAATTCTTACAACTGTATATTTTCTTTCTACAGATGAATCTGTATTCTTAAGACTTTCAGGAATATCAAGCTTAACAACAACTCCAGCAGCTGTTTCTGTTACTGATACTTCTTTGAGACTTCCAACTTTCTTTAATAATGTAAGATTAAGATATGCTCCAACTACACCATTGTTAAGAACTTCCTTAACTTTATCCTCCACAAGCTTCTTATCACTTTCTGATACTGTAGCTGTTACATCTTTGACCTCCATAGATACCGAAACTGTACTTCCGTTTTCTATTTCTTTCTTTTCCTCTTCTGTGAATGTGATTCCGCTCACCGGTACTTCGGCTTTTATATTGATGCCAGCATCAGCCTTAATTACTGCATTTACCTTATCTGAATCTGGTGTGCTTGGTGTATCACTTGGTGTATTTGGTGTGTCGCTTGGTGTGTTATCTCCTGGCTTATTATCATCTGGTGTGTCACTTGGTGTGCTATCTCCTGGCTTATTATCATCTGGTGTATCACTTGGTGTGCTATCTCCTGGCTTATTATCATCTGGTGTGTCACTTGGTGTGCTATCTCCTGGCTTGCTATCATCTGGTGTATCACCTGGCTTAACATCAGAACCAGTTATTACCTTACCATCTACAACAAGTTTTATATCTGAGAATGTTACATCTGCCTGTCTTGCTACAAATAAACCTACATATACATAATCCGCATCTATTGATGTAAGCTTGAAATCAAAACCGCCTGATATAGCAGCATTATCGCCAAATGTACATGCGTATCCATCACTGTTGCTCTCAATCTTAAGTGCATATGTCTTACCAGCCTCTACTGGATTCTCTAATGTACCACCATAACCTAATGCACCATCTTTTCTCTTAAAGCAGTTAGCTGTTCCCTGCTTGATACTTCCTGCTGCAACATAATCTCCAAGAGCTGACTTATCATTAACATCAATATACATCGCATCTCTTGCCATAAGACCAAATGCAACCTGATTGTGTTTATTAATGCTGTTTACTGTTGCATTAGCTGTTATTACAAAGTTACTATCTGCAGGTACTTTATAATAATACATTGCAATTCCATCTGTTGTTGATGATATCTTTCCCTTACCATTAACAGCAATGTGAATGCTTCCATCTTCATTGCCCTCAAGTATGAACTTATCTTTAATAAGATTTGGGTCTCCACCTATATCTCCAAATATTGAACCCTTGAAAACCCCCGCATCTTTCCATAATTCACTCTGCTTAAGTTCTCCTGAATATTCAGCTTCCTTATAATCTGGATTAGGCTTAAGTACATCAGCCTTAACAGGTGCTTCCTTGGCTGTTATATGTTCTGATATTCCAGCCACTCCAAGTTCCTTAATTGTCTTAGTTACAAGATAAGCATTATATGTTCCACCATAAATGTTTGTATGTGTATTATCAACGCTTGTAGCCTTAGATGATGTCCATGCATGAAGGTTGACTGTCTCATCCGGTCCTAATGTATCATATAACTCTTTTGTCATCTTAGTCATATCAACAACTGGTATGTTAAGTTCCTTACCAAGATTCCTTATAGACTGGGCATAATCTCCACCCTTGAAATCACCACTATCCTTTGTGATATGAAGATTGCTGTCAGACCATTCTGCTGTAGCAGTTCTTCTTACTATAGGTGTACAGAGGATAACTGTTGTACCAGCTGCCTGCGCAGGCTTAATATAGTTTTCATATAATGAGTTAGCAAATGAGCCAGCTGTCTTATAATCACCATTAGGATCTGTATATCTGTCTGCTTCTGCCTTTTCATCATTATGTCCGAAGCCTATAAGAAGATAATCACCCTGCTTCATACCGGATGTAAGTTCATTATACTCCTTATCATTAACATAGCTCTTAGAACTTCTTCCTGATAAAGCTATATTCTTCACTTCATATGTTCCATCAAGATACTTATCAATCTGTGTACCCCATCCATATCTTGGATAATAATAATTATCAGCAAAAGAACTTACTGTAGAATCACCTATTATCCATACTGTAGGCTTGCTGCTGTCTTTATTAACCGCATCATCAGCCATAGCCATAACGCTCCAGCCTATGCTCATAACAAGCAAAAGCAAAGCGCTAAGCAGACAACTTATACGTTTTCTGTTTCTTTTCTTCATCATAAATAACCTTCCCTTTCTTTTCTGGACAATCCGTCCCTTTTTATGGAATTATAAAGTATGAACCAGTGTCAAGGTCAATATCTTTTTACACATTTAATAATGCATTGTACATAAATCCATACATTATTATATTTCAAAAAATATTCAGGCAAATAATATTCAAGCAAATAATATTCGAACGAATAATATTCAAGCATTCAAAAACCAGACACACGACAACCTAAGTCATTGTGTATCTGGCTTTATTCAATGCCAATCAATACTAATCAATTCTAATCATCACTAAAACTAGTATCTATAACTATTATATTATTTATTAATCAGCCTTTTCTTTTTTCTATCTTCATACACAAGAAGTACTATTCCAGCTAATGCCATTGTAAATGCCACACTATATCCCATCACGTGATATACATCTGCTGTTTTTACATCATCTTTAGAAGCATCTGGATTTTTATCGTCAGATGATATAGTATTGTCATCTTTATTACTGTCACTACCTGACGTAGCTCCATCATCTTTCTTATCGCTGCCGCCCTGTTCTGGCGCTGGTGTTGGGTTTGGCGCTGGTGTTGGATCTGGTGCTGGTGTTGGGTCTGGCGCTGGCGTTGGATCTGGTGCCGGCGTTGGATTCTCGCTCTTATTAAGTTCTTCACTCTTAGCACTTATTGCACTTAAAAGGCTCTGGCCTTTTGTTGTCCAGTACACTGCATCTTCTGTGAATCTGCCATTTGCATCTGCTGCTTTAGCAGTAAGCACTCCATTCTTATCAACAACAAACACCTGCTGTCCATCCGGATTAACACCTGCTACTCTGGATGGTGATTTAACAGCCTTTGAGAGTGATATATTCATATTCTGGATCTGCTGTGCAAAGAGTTCTGCTGTTATGAAACCACCAAGCTTATTGCTATGTGTACTGTCTCCTGCTGACATAACCTGTGTACCATTAACAGACTTGCCATTAGCTGCCTTTTCGTCTGCTTTGTATGCTTCCTCATACATATTCTTTGTTATCTCAAAACCATCAATAAGTAATACATCCTGTTCCTTTGCAAGCTGTTTAACTGCTTCAACATATGCATTATTTTCAGTTACAAGTGTTCCTGTTTCTTTATCTGTTGAATCATGATGTGGTTTGATAGTACCATCACTAGTATAATAAAGTCTTGATACTGGTGTTACAAGAACCGGTATTGCCCCTGCTTCCTTTGCCGCATCAATATATTGTTTAAGATACCATTTATAAGTACCACCACAATCATATGAATAGAATGTATCTCCATACTTTGAAGTAAGTGATGATGGTGTTGCCACTTTAGTTCCTGCTGTTACAGGATATATTCCGTCAGCATCTGGCTGTCCAAGTGGTACATATCTATCTTCAATGTATCCTTTTCCATTGGCACAGTCATTGTGTCCAAACTGTATAAACAGATAATCGCCTGCTTTGATATTGGCTTTTATCTTATCTAATGAGCCCTCATTGATAAAGTTTCGGCTGCTTCGTCCTCCATTGGCATAGTTCTGCACCTTAACCTTTGAAGAATCAAAGAACGCCTGTAAATATTCGCCCCATGAGCCTTCAGCCTGAGCCTTACCGCTCATATACATACCTGATGCTGAATAATCCTTAACAGTTGAATCACCTGCTAAAAATACATTTACTCCATCACCAAGTTCTATATCTGTTGAACCTGTAGGATCTTCATATCCATCTCTTACATATGCCTCTGCCTTATATTTTACTGCTCCTGACTTAACACCACTTAAGTTCTCAGGTACAACTTCAACTTCAATATGCTTTCCAATAGCATCCTTAGAAATCTTATATGTATTATCAGCATTGGCAGTTGACGATTTTGCAAGTGTTCTGCTGCCATCCTCATTAACAATATACCAGCGGATCACTGATGCATCATTTTTATCATTCTTCTCTCCAAGAGAGTATATAACAGTAAGAGTATGTCCTGGATATGGTGCATTGATATCTCCATTATCCACAAGATATGGTTTCTTTACAAATGCTACTGTGCCCTCATCAGCCACATAAGCATTAGGTGTCCAGCCTGAAAGATAATCATTCACAACATCTTTCTTTGCAACACTTTCATCTGTTGTAACTCCTGTTACTCTCTTAGAAACATCTACTGCTGTTCCATCTGTATAAACCGAATTATATTCTGTATAACCAGCCTTCTCCGGCTTATTGCCAGACATTTCAAACCAGCCTTCATCTTTAATGTAACTACCATTTATCTTAGTATTAAGGAATGTTACTTTTGCATCCTGACCCCAAGGTCTTCCAAGATATCCTGCACTTACCTCAAGTTTATCACTGCCTGTTATTGTACAGTTTCTAAATACATAGCCAATCTTAGTTGCTGCAGCAGAGGCTGGCTTATGTGCTGTAATATAACCACCTGTAGAGCCAGCACTGTAACCTGCAAATCTAAGTTCACATCCATCAAACACTGCGTTTCCATCACCAAATATGTAATCTGTATTACCCCCTATACGGCAGTTTTTAAAGTACATATTAGTTGCTGAATTACCAGTATATAATGTATCCTGGCTTCCAAGAAATTCACAGTCTGTGAATTCAACCTTATCAGCTTCTATAGCCATGGCTGTTGATCTTTCTGTTGCTGCCTTTGATGTAACATCTGTTGCATAGTTTCTATCTGGATTCTTATTTTCTGCAGGTGTCACACCATCTTCTATTTCTTCATCTGTTAAATAACGGTTAAACGAAGCTTCAAATGTGATTCCATCAGCACTAAATCCTGTTGCTGTATTTTTAAGCAGTACTGAACAGCCCCATTTTGCTGCAGCTGCCTTCTCGTACTTATCATATGCATTTTCAGCATTATAATAGCCTTTAGAATCTATGCTGTAATACTTATATCCTATTCCATAATACCATGTAAGAAGCACTTCTTTGCCTGATGATTTTTCATCATTAACAAGTCTTACATATGGAGTTGATATAATAACCTGTTCTCTATATGTACCAGGAGCAATATGAATAGTAACTCCATTATTCTCATCAGGAGCAGGTGTCATTAATGATACTGCTGATACTGCTTCTTTTACTGTATTATAGTTTGCATTTCCTTTTTCTTTATATCCGACATATATATCAGATACTCTTTCAATCTGTTCCTTATCTTTGGTTGACACCATTAAGATGTCTTTAGTTACATCCGCATCATTGACTACTATATGTGTTGTTGTTCTATATCCATCAACTGCTGCTTCAACTTCATATGAACCATTTCTTAAAGAAACTTCATATCCATCTGATGTAACCTTTCCTGTATACACATACTTGTCATCAACATTGATAAACTTAATATCTGTAACTGCTGCTTTAGCATCAATATCTGTAAATCTACCTGTTACCTTATATAACTTCTTAGCAGAAACGCTTATATCTTTAGAGTAATCTGTCTGGCCTGTAACCTCTTTACCATCAGCTACTTCATAATCATTAACTCCACTAAGCTCAACTGTATACTTAACATCAGGCTCAAGTGTTGCTTTGAAAGCTTTGTTATCATCAAGCTTAAGAACCACATCATCTGCTAATGAAGATGGGTCAGCTACGAGCTTAACTGATAATCCCGATGTATCATAATCTGCTGCAAAGCCTGTAACCTTTCCTGTATATGTATATACTTTCTTTTCTTCTACCTTTAATGTAACTCCTGTCTTGCCTGTCAGAGCTTCATCTACAGTTGTTGTAACATTCTTTGTATCAACGGAAAATCCATATCCTGCTGCTCCGGATAAAACTGCTGTATAATCACAACCTGCTGCAAGTGTAGCTGTAAATGTATTGCCTTTTACATCTGCATCATATGTGATATCGTTAACATCATCCTTAAACAAAACCTTCAGACCGCTTACCTGTACGCCTTCTATTGTTCCACTGACTTTTACTCCCGGAATTCTTACCACCCTGTTATATATAGGTTTTCCTGCTGCTGCATCTGTATATACCTTATATGAACCACTATACTTAGCTACGAATTCATACTTAGCTCCCTTGTTAGTAAAGCTTGCTTTTTCTACCTGTTCATTATCTTCACCAAGATACTTAAAAAGAAGTGTTCCATTAGCAGCATTGCTTGATGCCATGTATACAACTATCTTATCTCCGGCTTCTACATTGTTAATAGCAATGTATCTTCTTCCTTCTCCTCCTGTACCATTACAGTAGTACATACCGGATGCTGTATATCCATCATCATATGCTGTTGTTGCTAACGCATTGCTTCCATAGTTTTTGCCTGATGCCGAGAACAATCTGTCATTGGCATTATGATTGATTGTAAGATCACCAAATGTTGTTTCTCCTGCAACGAATTTACCATCCTTTGAAACATTGTCACAATTCTCCCAGTCAGCAGCAGTAATATGATTATTATACTTATCTGTATCTGCTTCCTGTACTGTGCCAATATCCCATACGTCAATCTTTCTTGTTGACGCTTTTGATTCTGCTGCAAATGCAGTTACGTCTATGCTTGTAACAAGCATAAGTACTGCACACAAAAGACTGCTAAGACGTCTTTTAGTTGTTTTGCGCATATTGACCTCCCTTTCTGCCTTTAAAGGCATTATAACATTATATATCTGCATGGATACTGTCAGGGTCTGTTTATAAAACCTTTTTGATATCCATAATACAAACTATAAAGTATGAACCAATGTCAAGGTCAATATCTTTTACATACTTAACAAAGAATTGTTTTTATATGTGAACATAACATATCATAATTCACTCTTTGTCTTCCCGTACAGGAACACTCATAAGGATATACATCACATGATTATCACTATCATCATCCTTAACCTTTGTTATAACTATACCTGTTATATCACCATCAAGGACAAGATTATGCTCTTTCATATAAGCAAGGTGACGCCCTATCATAATCTCCTTAATCTCATCCTGTGAGTGATCATATATATTGCTTAACTTTGCCGGCACCTTTGATATACCCATAACTGACGGCTTAGGAATATACTTCTGTGCATATTGGTTAATATGAAGATGATACTTTTCAAGATGCTCTTCCTTAATCGAATAACCACAGCTTACAGTAAAACGTCCTGCTTTCATCTCGCTCTCAGGAATTATGTATATATGCTGTATTTCTGGTGAATTGTATAAAAACTCGCTTAGCTGCTCCAGTCTTTCTGGCTCCTGAAGCAGCTTTCCGCCATTCTTATATAAGACATAATACATAGGAAGACTTTGTTTTTCATATATATCTGTATTAGATGCCGCCTTATTCATAAGCAAACAGTCATCCTTAAGTCTGTGTCTTAAATACGTCATATAGGCTATCTGCTTATCCAACTGCTGCATGCGTTCCTGACATGCCTCTATAGTTTCATCAAGCGTATAATTCTGCATTTTACTTATCTGCTCATGCGTAAAACCATACTTTATATGCATTTTAGCATTGAGCACACCAAACACTCCATCATCATCGTAATACCTGTATCCGCTGTTCTCATCCCTTACAGCAGATATATAACCCATATCCTCATATCTTCTCACCGTATTTGTAGATACACCAAGAAGCTTTGCAAGATCACTTATCTTATACCTCATATATCTTTCGCCTCTTTCATTTGTACACATTACTTTATATCATCATAATATCAGTACTATAATACTATTTCAATACTGTTTAAAGACAACATTTCCATAATCCAGACTATATCATGCCCGCTTACATAAGCTCAGCTATGCCTGACAGTCTCACATATCTGTCTGATATACGGTACCATGTCGGAAAATCAACGACTCCTGTCTGTGGCATATTGTTAATCCTCTGAAACTGTCTTACCGCTTCTGCTGTCTGCTCTCCATATATTCCATCAACTGACAATGGTGGTATAGCCTTGTAATAATCTCCTATGAGATTCAGCTGCTCCTGAAGCTGTCTTACTTTCTGACCCGATGACCCTATATCAAGATTGGCACCAGGCCATGATGAAGGAATACCCTGTATCTGCTCTGCTGTATTTATATACATATCATCGCCATAATAATATCTTAATATATCGATTGATGAATATCCCTGGTCACCAAGATACTTACTTCCCCACTGTGTCATCCAGTTCGGACAGCTTGATTTTTTTCCATCACAGTACTGTGTAAGTATTGGCTGCTTAACATTCGGACGTGAAAGATAATTATCAAATATTTCATCTACTACATTTGATATGCTCTCAAATATATTTCTGCCATTCACCCATTTATGATCAAATGCTGTTGAAGATGTTATAGTGAAATTATAACTCTGGTTTCTATACCATTCTGTATACACCCTGTTCAATGTAAATGACATGATTGCAAGTATATTAGCCTCTAACGTCTGCCTTGGCCATGTTGAATATATCTCGCTGCTTGCAACATTTTTAATATAATCCTTATACCTGACATAATAATCAAGCGCCGTTGAATCAGTAGGAACACCATCATGCACAACTATAGTTTCAGGAATAACAACACGGCTTAGTACTATCTCACCAGACTGGTTAAGTGGCTTTATCTCACTCTCTGGTATCTTGGCTGGATAGTTTCCATACAGGGTATTAACCGGAATAACTATATTATCTTCCGCAACTGCATACTCATTTTCATTAAGATATACATCCTGTATACTCGTTTCCCCTGAAAAGACATCTATTCCGGATATGTTAGTCTCCTCATATCCGTTGGCACTGACATCAATCGTATATTCTGCAAATGGCTGTTTTTCCCCTGGCTCCATGCTGTACTCTATCGGTGGTGCTAAAAGTTCATCAAGATTAACCGCCCCCTCTGAATCCGTTACAAGTTCATTTATTATCGAATCCGGATTACCTGTGTATGACAGAGTGATTCTTGCATTTGCAAGCGGTGCTCCCTGCTGTTTATCATATACATTTATGTGCATCTTCCCTTTATCTATCATATCCTGTGGTGTTTCCATAGTATGAACATACACCATTATACCCCCATTCTGTATACACCTATATACAAAAATCAATATTTTTTCATTATTATATGTATCTTTATATATTTTTATGAATAAAATAAAATGATAATTCCCTTAGGAGCGGATATGTCAAAATATAAAGTAGCTCTTGATGCAGGCCATGGTGGCAGCGATCCTGGTGCTGTTTATAATGGCAGACAGGAAAAAGATGATACCCTCGACCTTACTCTGGCCGTCGGCGATATTCTTAAAAAAAATGGAATTGATGTTTTCTATACAAGAACTAACGACGAATATGAGACACCTTTTAAAAAGGCAACTGATGCTAACAACTCAGGCGCTGATCTTTTCGTGTCAATACATCGAAACTCTTCTGAAAAGCCCAACCAGTATTCTGGTGTTGAAACTCTTGTATACAATGATTCAGGACTTAAGTCAGAGGTTGCAAGAAACATAAACAACCAGCTTGAGAATGTTGGATTTAAGAATCTGGGAGTTGATACCAGGAAAAATCTTGTGGTACTTAAGAGAACTAAGATGCCAGCTGTCCTTGTTGAAGCTGGCTTTATAAATAACGAAAAAGATAATTATATATTTGACCAGGAATTCGATAAGGTTGCAAATGCTATAGCTGATGGAATATTAGAAAGCCTCCCTATTGGTTCACGCAACTCTAATACTCACAATTCAAACAGCAGCTACAACAAAGCTAACAACTCCAATAATACCAGCAGTTCCAATAATACCAATAGTTCCAACAATACCAATAGTTCCAACAATACCAACAGCTCCAACAATACCAATAATTCCAGCAACGCCAGCAATATCAACAGTTCCAGCAATGCCAGCAATTTAGGAGCTTCTAGTACTTTCTATGATTCTAGTAGTTTCGGAAATTCCGGCAACTCCGGCAATTCTTATAATTCCGGCAGTTCCTATAATTCCGGTAATTTCATCGGCACAAGCAGTTCTATTAATAGTGATAATGCCTCTTATAGATATGATATAACTCCAAAAACAGAGACAGAAAGTATTACAGAAGGTATTAACAACTCTGATAATTATACTGCTGACACCGGATATAATCTCTGCAATGATAACTCCTGCAACAGCCTACACAATAATTCCTGCAGCAACACCTGCAATAATGCATGCAATAATTCATATATACATCAGCCTCTTTACCGGGTTCAGACTGGTGCATACCACAATAAAGATAATGCAGACCGCTTATTAAACTCTCTACTTATAGATGGCTTCCCAGCCTTTATAATATATGAAGATGGTTACTACAAGGTACAGGTAGGTGCATTTGCCGAACTATCCAATGCAATCAAAATGGAACGACGGCTAAGAAGATTTCATTATAGTACCTATATCGTTGTTTAGGTAAATTAATTACTATGTTGATAAACAAACGTTATAAAACTTTAGTGGTATTATATTAAGTAATGCTTTAGTTATGAGAAAGCTGATTGGGTATTTCTAATCACAATCAGCTTTCAAAATATGACTCTGATTGCCTTTTTCTCATATAGGGTCACAATCCCAATATATAACTCAATTTTTCTACTGAACACTTCAACTAATCTTTCGATTAATCACTTCTACCAATTACACTTCAACTAATCTCTTCGACCAATTATTTCAACAAATCTCTCCAACAAAAGCTAACAAGCACAAGGGGGATTGAGTTTAAAAGCACTCAATCCCCCTGCATTCCCCATCTGTGGTTCCCCGTTGTTTTGGTAAGATTTTTTATTATTATATTTCCTAGTTATGCATCCTATACAATGCCCTCCTGATAACAACCCCGATGGCATACCAAGAACGTCCTAGAAACGCCCTCATAACATACTAATATCTTCCTTATAGCAGCCTAAGAACATCCTTATATCATTCTTATAGGACCCTCTACTTAGCCTTATAGATTGTTGCACCATGCCATTCTATTGAATCAATATCCTCAACGGCAACTACCTTCTTTAATCCATAGGTGATATCATACAGCTTTGTCCTTGCATTTCCTGACAAATCAGATAACTTAGTATCTGCCTCTACAACTGTGCCATTCTTAAGTGTTACTGTTAGAGCATTTCCTTTTTCAACTCCGAAGTACTTAAAGTCAATATCTCCAGTTCCCTTAAGAGCCACCTCGAATCCATTAGATTCAAGATCTGTAATTGTCAGATATTCGCCATCCTTGTATACTGACGGAACCTGTACATCCGGCTTTGAACATATAACTCCTGTACTACTGTCTTCAACCTGTGTTTCAAATGACCATTCGCCTGTTGCTATCTGTCTTTCTTCACGTTTTTCCTTATCTTCTGTTGCATACGCACATCTTAAGTTTTCTGTTGATATTGTTATAGTACTTCCTACGAATTTAGTACCATCATTATAATCAAGATTCATCTCTGCATATATTTCTGTTCCATCCTCTGACATTCCATTAAAGAATATTGGCAGATATCCTGATCTGGAATCTGTGATAGAGTTGCCATTTAAGCTTACATGGGCTTTCTCAAAGTTGAACGAACCTATTATTGGCTTCATATCGCTTTCGTCATTAGGAATAATAGGACTTCCATCCTTTGACTTAAACGTTAAGCTTACATAGAATCTTGAACCACTTGCAACATAATTGCCCCATATAACATCTACTGTTGAATCCTTTGAATTCTCCATATTATTACTGCTATATATACTTACTGTACTATCATCATCTATATGAGATGAGAAGTTAACATTGCTTTGTGGCTTAAGATATTTCTGGTATGCATATGCTCCTGTATAAGTAATTCCTGATACTGCAAACACAACCGCTGCTGCCGCCGCAATATTTCTATACACCTTATACTTCTTATTCTTTTTTAAACTTACACGCTTATTCCTTGTTGGCTTTGCCTGCTCTACCCATTCCTGATTAATATAATTCATTGAATTAAACAGCTTATTCTTATCCATAAATACCTCCATTCTGTTGCCTCTACGCAACCCCTTAATTCATAACTCAACATCATTATTCTCAAGAAAAAGCTTAAGCTCTTTTCTCATTCTGTGAAGCGTTACCTTTACTGTGCTTTCACTTTTTCCTTGTAGCTGTGCTATCGTTCTGATTGGTTCTGAATACCAGTACCTTTGTATAAACATATTTCTCTTCTGGACTGGCACACCCTTTAAAAACTGGTCAAGCAACTCTCCAAGCCTCTCTTCATCCCCATCTGGTAAATTATCCTCTCTGCCGATGCATTGTTCCATCTCTGATGTAAGCTCTATTACATTGGAACTCCTCTTTAATGCTTTATCGTGCTCTATTCTTTTACATATCAGATGTCTGCAGATAGTCGCTGAATATGCAAAAAGATATTTAGGTCTGTTCTGAGGGACTGACTTCCACACTTCATAAAATGTATCATTCACACACTCTCTGGCATCCTCTTCACTATCCAACATATTCATAGCCAGTCTCATAAGCGGCCTCTGATACTTATCCATCAGCTCACTCATAACACTCTCATCTCTGTTAACTATTAAATCAATTATTTCTTCTTCGCTGCGCACTTTTTATTTTTCCTTAATTCTGATTTTTGAAAGCTTTCACATATATAGTACGATTTTATTTCATAAGGTTACATTTCTCTGACTTTTATTCATATAATGATACCAGGGTCAAAAGGTCTAAACCCACATGAGCTTGCTCATAGGTGGGTGAGCGACCTTGGGACCCGCCCCGATATGAGCATAAAAGTGGGATGATAATCCCACGATATGCGAATATTGGGAAGAATTGTGGGAGTGCGTAGCACGGAACAATTCGTAGGTATCAAAGTAGGGGGCTTTTGACCCCGACATCATATAACCTTTAACCCAAACGCAACTGCTAACAAAAATTCCCGGACAGATTACTAATAGCCTTATCTGTCCGGGAAAATATTATAATTATCAACGCATTACAGCATCAGTTCTTTCTTATATCACCATCCGCCTTAAGCTTAAGACTATGGCTTCTATAACTTATATCCGCCGCTATGCCATACTTTATATTATTCATATCCTGCGTATCCAACTGTAGGTTTACATTCACATAATTGTTATTTATAACTGCTGTTGTTACCATAATCTGCATACTATCATATAGCTTGTCTTCACCTGTGAAGCTTATATTAATATTGCCTATCTGCTGTTTATTATTATCACTTTCCTGATAATCACCAGCATCATTGGCATCAGCACCCATCCGGTTGAACACAAGCTCTATTCCTGTCAGTCTGTCCTGACTATCCAGGCTTATATTATATGTTGTATACACACCCTTAGCATATTCACTAAACCTGCTCTTCATATTATCTGCGGTTATTCCATGAACATTAAACAGGGAAATGTATGGAAGAATAACCGGATCCTTATACATTTCTTCGACAAATGTATTAAACCCTGCTATTAATGCTTTATCGCTTATAGTTGCACTATCCTTAACAGCTACTTTATACCCTTCCATAACGTGTGTCAGAGCTGCCCTTAATATCGGCTTTGTCTGGCTAGAGTCAATTTTGGCAAGACCATATTTTAGTATATCATTCTTATCTACTACCAGTGTGCCATCTTTGACCTTAGGCATGTCCAGTACTATATTATTATTTGTAGTAACTATGCTATATTTCTGACTTCTATTATATGCATCTGGTCTGTAATCCACGCCATCATAAACACACTCCGATACGGTTATCGCACCTTCATATGTATGATTCCCCATAGGATCAAGCTGGCTTATTTTGTCGATATAATTCTCTATAATGCTTTCAAGTATCTTCTGTGACTGTTGAATAACTCTTAGTGTCTTCTCCTCTTGTGATGCATATAGGTGTGGAATTCCATACCACACAGTCAGCCCGGTAATTATGGCAGCCATAAGCACAACTGTAATTATACGCCTTATTTTCCACATTTTTTTATTCATGCTAATCCTCTCTTCCGGTCATATATCGCACAGATAAGGATATGCTTCTGCACACCAGTGCATCTATCTATGCGTTATCCTGCATATCACTCACTTTCCGCTTACTTTTCCTTCTGATAGCAGACGAATTCATAGCATATGTCAAAGTAAGTATGTTCTTCACTTCTGGCCGTAACCCTCCAGCCATCAAGCTTATCAAAATCTGTGATATATGTATCTGCCTGATACTTATAATCTACTCTTGTTATATGCGCTGTATCACAATATGGAAGGAACTGTTCATATATCTGTCCGCCACCTATTATATAGACATCCTTACTGTCATAGCTTTTAAGCTGTTCCAGCACCTCTTGAACACTATGGCATATAAGCACATCCTTAGCTTTATAATTCAGGTTATTAGTCAGTACTATGTTCTTTCTGCCCTCAAGTGCTGACTGGTTAGGAAGACCTTCATAGGTCTTTCTTCCCATAACTACAACCTTTCCATATGTTTCCCCACGAAACAGCTTCTTATCCTCCGGGATATCCACAAGAAGTCTTCCATTATTACCAATCGCCCAGTTCTTATCTGCAAGTGCTATTATATTCATACCAATCCTCTTTCCTGTATTACAGCTTTCCACCAACCCAGGCCGGTACATAACCCTTAACTTTAATACCCTCCTGAGTATATTCTTCACTTTCAAGCTGTCCATACTCTCTTATAAGCTGAAGCTTTCCTGCCTCATTATATGGAAATACCCTTTCTATCTGGATTCTGCTCTTAAGGATAATATCCTGTATATCCATCAGGAAATTATCCAGTCCCATACCAGTTTTCGCTGATATATTTTCTACATAATCGGCTTTACTATCTTTAAGTATAGGTATCTCATCGAATTCATCACATTTGTTAAAGAGTGTGATAACCGGCTTATCGCCTACATCCAGCTGTTTAAGGGTATCGTATACCGTTGCCATGTGTCTCTCATAATCATCATTAGAACAGTCAACAACGTGTACTATCATATCTGCATATTTAGCTTCTTCAAGTGTACTCCTGAAGGCCTCAATAAGATTATGCGGAAGCTTTCTTATGAATCCGACTGTATCTGTTAAAAGCACTTTTTCGCCATTCGCAAGTTTAAGTGCCCTTGTCGTAGGATCAAGTGTTGCAAACAGCTTGTCTTCTGATAACACACCAGCATCTGTAAGTCTGTTAAGAAGTGTTGACTTTCCTGCATTAGTATAACCTACTATGGCAGCCACAGGTGTTGAACTGTTCTCTCTGTTCTGCCTTTGTATATCACGATGGCTTTTTATTTCTTTTAATTCTGCTGATAAGTGGGATATTCTGTCACGTATTATTCTTCGGTCCGTTTCTATCTTCTTCTCACCAGGACCTCTTGTTCCTATACCACCACCAAGTCTTGACAGTGTTATTCCAAGACCTGCAAGTCTTGTTGACCTGTACTTAAGCTGTGCCATCTCAACCTGTATCTTACCTTCACTTGATGACGCTCTTGCTGCAAATATATCTAATATAACCATAGTTCTGTCCATAATCTTTGTATCAAGAACATCTTCAAGATTCCTTAACTGTGCAGGAGACAGCTCATCATCACATATAATACCTGTTGCTCCAAGCTCCTGTATCATAGCTCTTAACTCTTCAAGCTTTCCTTTTCCTATATAAGTTGCAGGATGGAAGCTGTCTCTTGGCTGTATCATCTTTCCAACTGTAACTGCCCCTGCTGTCTTTGCAAGCTCAGATAGCTCCTCAAGTGATTTCTCACAATCATCTGCTGGGTCAAGCTCCACACCTACAAGTATAACTCTTTCCTGTTCTTCATCTGTTACATATATCGCCATATGTTCCTCATTTCTATCATTTTTATTATCACATTACTTATTCATTATGACATTTATTAATAGCATTATTTATCCGTTATGTCATCTATTCTTTGTATTATCACATACAACATATTTTATAATGCACTGTCATTACTATCTTTACCTGTCTCCTTAGATGTTTCAGCTCTTGATGATATATAATCACTCAGATAATTCGATACTTCCTTTTCCTCTGAATATCCTAGTATATTCCCTGCTATATCACCAGCTTCTTTCATACTCCATGATGCAATCTCTTTTCTTACCTCAAGCACACGGCTTACACCGACTGAAAACTCATCAAGACCAAAAGATAAAAGCAGTGGTATCATACGTTCATCTGCTGCCGCCTCACCACACATACCTACATCAATACCTGCGTTATGCGCACATTCTATTATTCTTTTAATGCTTCTTAGAACTGCCGGATTAAGTGCCGAATACAGATATGAAACATTTTCGTTACCTCTGTCAACAGCAAGCGTATACTGCGTAAGATCATTAGTTCCTATAGAGAAGAAATCGACCTGCCTTGCAAGAACATCTGCCATAATAGCCGCTGCTGGTGTTTCTACCATAATACCAACTTTAATATCAGTATCATACTTAATATCCTTCTTATCAAGATCCCTGCATATTCCTGCTATAATCTTTTTAACCTCGTTGACCTCTGAAACCGATGTTATCATAGGTATCATAATTCTGATATTACCGTAAGCACTAGCCCTTAATATAGCCCTTAACTGTGTCGTAAAAACATCTACCCTGTCAAGGCAGAATCTTATCGCCCTGTATCCTAAGAATGGGTTAGTTTCTTTAGACAATCCCATATATGGAATATCTTTATCTCCGCCGATATCAAGTGTCCTTATAGTAAGTTCCCTTCCATCAAGAAGAACTGCTGCTTTCTTATATTCTGTAAACTGTTCTTCTTCTGTTGGAAGCTTGCTTCCATTCATAAAAAGAAATTCAGTCCTGAACAGTCCCACACCTTCTGCACCATCCCTGACTGCCTTTGCAGCATCAAGTGCATTGCCTATATTAGCAGCCAGCATCACACGTCTGCCATCTTTAGTAACTGTTTGTTTATTGATATATTTCTTAAGTTCTATAACACTCTCATCGTACTGTTTTTTCTTTTTGGCATATATCTTTTTAGTTATGTCACTTGGAGATACAAACACTTCACCATATGCACCATCAACTATTATGTCTTCTCCATCCTTAACATCACTGCATATACCCTTTACACTAAGAACTGCTGGTATCTCCAAAGCTCTTGCAAGTATCGATGCATGTGAGGTGTCTCCACCTTTTTCAGATATAATGCCTGCTATATGCACAGTATCCATATTCGCTGTCATAGATGGATGTATCTCATCAGCTATAATAATCGTGTTATCAGGAAGCTGCGTAAGATCAATACTCTTAACACCAAGAAGTATTGCTGTCAATCTCTCCCTCATATCTTCAATATCTGTTACACGCTGGGCTATAGCCTCGTTATCCATACTTAGAAACAGCTGCTTCAAAGATTCGCAGGCCTCATAAAGGGCTGCCTCTGCATTAATATTATTCTTCTTTATAATATTACAAACCTCTGACGTAAGCTGTATATCACCAGCTAAATATTCCTGGTTCTTAAGAACAAGTGCATTCTTATCATCGCCGTTTAACTTAGCTGTCAGCTTCTCTATGAATTCGTCTGTCTCCTTTATGAATGTGTCCACTCCATCCTTGTATCTTTGAAGTTCTGCATCTACATCATCTATTTTGTACTTTTTTATCTCGCACCCTGTATTTTTTAACACCAGTGCCTTTCCTATACCTATACCCTTAGATGTACCTATTCCCCTAAGCATACCTACCTCCTTGTTTTGCGAAGCAAAATGCGACTGCTCTTGCAGGAGCAGAGGTATTTACCTCATTGTTTTGCGAAGCAAAATGCGACTGCTCTTGCAGGAGCAGAGGTATTCACCTCATTGTTTTGCGAAGCAAAATGCGACTGCCCTTGCAGGAGCAGAGGTATTCACCTCATTGTTTTGCGAAGCAAAATGCGACTG
>CDYQ01015589.1_pt1 | contig 17608 bp, 13 predicted proteins | sample 557451 | NCBI WGS metagenome assembly CDYQ01 (sample SAMEA3182059, study PRJEB8094) | gut metagenome | biome: human; feature: gut; material: Stool; isolation source: human stools | place: Canada | collected 2012-11-26
GCGGAACGTCAGGGCGCTCAGGCTCTGCGGACTGCTCCTCCGGCTCCTGGGTCTGGAAGAACTCCCGCGTTACCGGGGAGCTTTCCGTCGGCGCGTCAGGCTGTACGGACTCCTCATCGGTCTGCGGGAAGCCCTCCTGCCCCTCGCCGGGGGTCTGCGGAACGTCAGGGCGCTCAGGCTCTGCGGACTGCTCCTCCGGCTCCTGGGTCTGGAAGAACTCCCGCGTTACCGGGGAGCTTTCCGGCGGCGCTTCAGGCTGTACGGACTCCTCATCGGTCTGCGGGAAGCCAACCTGCCCCTCGCCGGGGGTCTGCGGAACGTCAGGGCGCTCAGGCTTTGCGGACTGCTCCTCCGGCTCCTGGGTCTGGAAGAACTCCCGCGTTACCGGGGAGCTTTCCTCTGCGGTCTGTATTATCTCGCCGACTATCTGCGACAGCTCCGGGAATACCCCGGAAGCCGTATCGGCGGAGCATGCCGTCAGCGACAGCGCCGCCGCCAGAGCCAGGATAAGGCTCGATAGACATTTAAGGCGGGTCAGCTTTTTCATAAATGGTTCCCCTTTTCCGAACATAATATAACTTATTATAACATATTCTGCGCGGATTGTAAAGTACTATTTACCGCGCCGCACAGGTATAAACGACCCGGAATACTTACATATACTGGCGGGAATTCCTTATCTTCTCTTGCAAAATACCCAGTAATATGATATAATACATAGCTGTTCGGAATGGAGGCACTACACGACATGGAAAATAACAAGGGCATTATAACGAGGTCGTTCAAGGCGGCGTTTCCCTGCACTATACCGATACTTGCGGGGTTCCTGTTTCTGGGAATGGCTTACGGTATCTACATGAACGTTTCCGGGTTCAGCTTTGTTTACCCGATGATAATGGCGGCGGTGATTTTCGGCGGCAGTCTGGAGTTCCTCGCGGCGCAGATGCTGCTTTCGCCGTTCGCGCCGCTCCAGGTGCTGATGGTGTCGCTGATGATACAGGCGCGGCACCTGTTCTACGGAATTTCCATGCTGGACAAGTTCAAGGACATGGGCTGGAAGAAATTCTACCTCATCTACGGCATGTGCGACGAAACGTTCAGCATAAACTGCACCGCTGAGATCCCCGAGGACTGCGACCGCGGCTGGTTCTACTTCTTCGTAACGCTGCTCAACCAGCTCTACTGGGTCGGCGGAGCCACACTGGGAGGTCTGCTCGGGAATCTCATCACCTTCGACACGAAGGGTCTGGATTTCGTGATGACAGCAATGTTCATCGTGATATTCCTGGAGCAGTGGCTCAAGGAGAAGCGCCATTTCAGCGAGTGGGCGGGTCTGGCGAGCAGCGCTGCCTGCCTGCTGATATTCGGCAAGGATAACTTCATGATACCCGCGATGATATGCATACTGCTGCTTCTCACCGCGTTCAGGAAGCCCGTCGGGCGGAAGGCAGGTGAGGAAAAGTGACCATCGCCGAACAGATAATCACCATCGCGATGTGCACCCTCGGGACGATGGCAATGCGTTTCCTGCCGTTCCTGGTGTTCCGGCAGGACAAGCCTACCCCGAAATACATACAGTACCTCGGGAAGGTGCTCCCCGGCGCAATTTTCGGAATGCTCATCGTCTACTGCCTGCGCAGCGTTTCCGTGACGGAGTATAGCTGGGGTCTTCCTGAGCTTATCGCAGGAGCCGCCACGGTCGGAATTCACCTGTGGAAGCGCAGCATGCTGCTGTCCATCGCCGCCGGGACGGTTATCTACATGCTGCTGGTGCAGTTCGTGTTTGTATAATGTGAACCTCTATGCATCCCCGGCTTTTATATAGTATCTACAAAAATCACCAGATTGTCGAAAAATGTGTGAAAATCCGCTTGATTTACCATGATTTTTGTGGTATTATTAATTAAAGAAAATTACATCACGGCAGGGCATTTTCTATAAATGTTCAAATGTTCGGCTCGCGGTGTGATATGCAGCGCCGTATGATCCGAATGACACCTGCGCGGCGCAGCAAAATAACAGGGAGGGTTTTCTATGAAATCTATCGGTATGAGGATACTGGTAAGCTGTATCCTTACAGTCGCAATTTCGCTGTTCACGCTTGGCGGATTTGCCTGCATCATGATCTACAACAGTACCGTAAATCTGGTATACAGCAGCATGACCGCTTCGGCGCAGGTCGCGGCGGAGCGCGCATACTGGGAGATGCGTTCCTATACCAACATTGCAAGGGAGCTTGGCACAATGTCCCAGCTCTCAGACTCGTCGACCAGCGACAGCGAACTCAGCGAAATAGTTCAGCAGATCATTGAGCGTCACGAACTGCAGAAATGCAACATCATCAAGCCTAACGGGGAAAGCTTCGACGGCAACAACTATTCCGACCGCGAGTACTTCCAGAACGCGATGAAAGGAAATGTCACCGTAACCGAGCCTATCGTTTCCAGAGTGACCGGCGAACTGATGATCATAATCGCGGCTCCTATCTGGAAAAACGGCATTACCGACGGCGAAACAGTGGGCTGCATTACCATCGTTCCTGATCCCGAATTCCTCAACGATATCGTGAGAAGCATAAAGGTCAGCGATAACTGCGGAGCCTACATAATCGACAAGAACGGCAACACCATCGCCGACCTCGACAGCGATCTTGTAAAGCGCGGCGAGAACATCGAACAGCTTGCGGCTGCGGACACCTCCGGTCAGGCCGGATACAAGACGCTTGCAAAGGCGCACGAGAGCATGCGTGCAGGCGAATCCGGCGTTGCGCGGTACACGCTGAACGGCGTAAGCAAGTTCCTTTCCTATGCCCCGATCCCGGATTTAAACGGCTGGTCGCTTGCAGTTTACGCTCCCACCGGCGACTTTATGGACTCTACATCCCGCGCTATTGTGATGACCGTGATCCTTCTTATTGCTGCATGCGTCGTTTCAGCGTTCATCTCCGTTTGCCTCGGCAAGAAGATAGGTTCCTCCGTAAAAGTATGCACCGAGCGTATCGAGAAGCTCGCCGTGGGAGACCTCACAAGCCCGGTTCCCGAGGTTCATTCCAAGGACGAGACCGGACGTCTCTCCGAGGCGACAAAGACGGTCGTCAGCAACCTCAACAACATTATCAGCGATATCGGGCGCATTCTCGAGTCAATGTCCACCGGCAACCTGAACGTACATACTGCTGAGAATGAAAAGTTCTATGTCGGCGACTGCCAGAAGCTGCTCCATTATGTCCGCGACATCAACCACAAGCTCAGCGCAACCATGTCCGAGATAAGCACCGCCGCCGACCAGGTTGCGGCAGGCTCCGAACAGGTTTCCTCAGGCGCGCAGGCGCTGTCACAGGGCGCTACCGAACAGGCTTCCTCCGTTGAGGAGCTGGCTGCGACCATCAACGTGGTATCCGAAATGATACACGAAAATTCCAAGGACGCAGAAGCTGCAAGCAAATGCACAAAGGAAGCCGCCGAGAAGCTCGGCGACACCTCTGCGAAGATGGAGAACCTCATCAGCGCAATGGAGGAGATCAAGAATTCCTCCGCAGAGACCAAGAACATTATCAAGACCATCGAGGACATCGCGTTCCAGACGAATATACTCGCGCTGAACGCAGCGATAGAAGCCGCGCGTGCGGGTGAAGCCGGAAAGGGCTTCGCGGTCGTGGCTGACGAGGTGCGCAACCTTGCCGCCAAGTCCGGCGAGGCTGCACAGAACACCACGAACATGATCGAAGGCACCGTTTCCGCAATTGAGAACGGCAGCGCCATCGTGAACGAAGCTGCCGCGATGATGACGGCGGTTGTAGAATCCTCTGCAAAGGTCGAGGAGATCAACAACAAGATCTCCGATTCCACAAAGGAGGCTGCGGATTCCATCAAGCAGATCTCCATAGGAATCGATCAGATCTCCAACGTAGTCCAGACGAACTCCGCGACTGCGGAGGAATCCGCTGCGGCTTCCGAGGAGCTTTCGGCGCAGGCTGCAACGATGAAGGGCCTTATAGGGAACTTCACGCTGCGTGATTCTGACGCCTCTGCCAACCTCTGATAGTTCAACAAATTAAGATCCCGCAGCCGTATGGCTGCGGGATTTTTTCATATTACGGTTATCTCCCAGAGTATCAGGGAACCGTCCATGCCGCTCATATCCACGGAGAAGTACTTTACGTTCCCATCAGCGTCGGTGAAGGATATTCCGTTGTTCGGGATATCTCCCAGGAAAACCAGATCCGCTTCCAGCGGGCGCTCCGGCGTAAGCTCGGGCTGCGAGTACAGCTCCTCGGCGGAGAACGTGAAGATCCCGTTCTCGTCGATGTCCTGCATTGCTATCGACAGCAGCCTGAAGTCGCTGACCGTGCTTTCTGCGGAGAATACCACCTTTACGGCTGATTCGCTGACCTCGGTTCCGTCGGTCTGACTGAACGTGTCGTGCTCACCAAGCTCCGGCACGTCCTCGAGGTACTGCGCCTTTACCGGAAGGCTCTCAGCCGTTCCGGTTCCGGGAAGCTCCCCGGTCGGCATGGTTTCCGGAGGCTCCGCGGTATTTACAGGCTCGGTGCTTGGCGGTTCGGCGGTGGCTTCCGCCTGTGCGGAGCTTTCCGGCGTGGACTCCTTCGGCGCAGTTACGGACTGCTCGGACTGGCTGGTTTGGCTGGTTTGGCTGGTTTGGCTGGACTGGCTCGGCTGGCTCCCTGGCGATGTGACGTTCCCGGTGCAGCCTGTCATCAGAAGCAGCGCAGATAGTATCGCGATTCTTTTTTTCATATATCACCCTCCTTTGGTCTTTCTATTATACCCGCTTTTCCTGAAAAAGTCAATCCTTATTTCAGAGCGTCAGAATTTCTGAATTTTTCACATTTAGGTGTTGACATAACCCCTAAAAAAGTGTAAAATAAAAATGTATGCGTTAATTGTATTCCGGGAAGGCTCCCGGGCTTGAAAGGATAGATAAAATGGCATTCTTCGATTATTCACCGGAACTGGTGGAAGCAGGAAAAAAGGCAATGGAGCTGTGCGCTCCGCAGTTTGCCGAGTTCGACCGCATGGCGGAATACAACGGCGAGCGCGTTTTAAAGGCGTTCATCGACAACAGGATAAGCGATATCCACATGAAGGGGACTAACGGCTACGGCTACGGCGACGACGGCAGGGACAAGCTGGACGCGGTCTTCGCGCAGATACTCGGCGCCGAGGACGCCCTGGTGCGCCACAATTTCGTGAACGGCACCCACGCGATAACCACCGCGCTGTTCGGTATCCTCCGCCCCGGGGACGAGCTGCTTTCCGTCACCGGCGACCCCTACGACACCATGCAGGGCGTAATTTCCGGCGATGGGATAGGTTCACTGAAGGATTTCGGCGTGAAGTTCGGCAAGGTCGACCTCCTGCCGGACGGCACCCCGGACTACGACGGCATAAAGAGCCGCGCGGGAACCTGCAGGATGGCTTATATCCAGCGCTCCAGGGGATATTCCCTGCGCCCGTCGCTGAGCATTGAGGTCATCGCGAAGATATGCGAGGCAGTCCGCAGCGTTAATCCGGACTGCGTGATATTCACCGACAACTGCTACGGCGAGCTGGTCGAGGAAAAGGAGCCGGTTTCAGTCGGCGCCGACCTCATCGCGGGCAGCCTTATCAAGAATCTCGGCGGCGGAATCGCGGAGACCGGCGGCTACATCGCGGGCAGGGCAGACCTCGTGGAGCTGTGCGCGTTCAGGCTGACCACTCCGGGCACTGGCAAGGAGGTCGGCGCGAGCCTGAATCAGCTCCGCGGAATGTACCTTGGAATATTCCACGCGCCGGAAGCGGTCTGCGCGGCGCTCAAGACTGCGGCGTTTGCGGCGGCTCTGGCGGAGCTTCTCGGCTTCGAGGCGTTCCCGAAGTACAGCGAGAAGCGCACCGACATCATCGAGGCGCTGAAGCTCGGCGGCGAGAAGCAGCTCATCGCGTTCTGCCAGGGCATTCAGGCCGGCTCCCCGGTGGACAGCTTCGCTTCCCCGGAGCCGTGGGACATGCCGGGCTACGACAGCCAGGTCATAATGGCGGCTGGAGCCTTTACGATGGGCGCTTCCATCGAGCTTTCAGCGGACGCTCCGCTGCGTGAGCCTTTTGCAGTGTGGCTCCAGGGCGGGCTTACGTTCCCGACAGGCAAGGCGGGTATCATGCACGCGGCGCAGTACATGCTGGACAAGGGTCTGGCGCACATCTGACAGCAGTAGGGTTCAACAGGTCGAAAGGACAGTAACATGATAAAGAGCATGACAGGCTTCGGCAGAGGTCATCAGGTACTTAACGGCAGGGATATCACCGTAGAGATACGCGCGGTGAATCACCGGTATTACGAGTTCAGCTCGCGGCTCCCGCGCAGCCTGGGCTACATCGAGGAGAAGCTCAAGAGCCTGCTCCAGGGCAGGATAAACCGCGGCAAGGTGGAGATATCCGTGCTGGTGAACAACGTTGAGGCCGCGGACGAGAAGATAACTATAAATAAGGAAATAGTAAAGGAATACGTTGACGCGCTGCGCTCCGTTAAGGAGGAGTATTCGCTGAACGACGGCCTTTCGCTGTCGGATATCCTGCGTATCCCGGACGCGTTCACCGTAGTAAAGACCGAGACCGACGAGGAGCAGCTCTGGGCTGACGTGAAGTCGGCGGCGGAGGAGGCTCTGGAGCACTTCATCGCGATGCGTGAAGCCGAGGGCGAGCGCATGAAGCGGGACGTAATGTCGCGCCTGGATAAAATCGAGGAGTGGGTCGGCGTAGTAGAAACGCGCTCCCCGCAGGTGGTGGAGGACTACCGCAGTCGGCTCTACGACAAGATGTGCGAGGTGCTGAGCTCCACGAACATCGACGAAAACCGCATACTCATGGAGGCGGGGATATTCTCCGAAAAGACCGCCGTGGACGAGGAAACGGTACGCCTGCGCAGCCACATCGCGCAGTTCCGCACAATGCTGGAATCCGGCGAGCCTGTGGGCAGGAAGCTTGACTTCCTGGTGCAGGAGATGAACCGCGAGACCAACACCATAGGCTCCAAGGTGCAGGACATCGAGGTAACGCGCATAGTCGTCGACCAGAAGAGCGAGATAGAAAAGATACGCGAGCAGATTCAGAACATCGAATGATACAGACCCCGGGAGGCTCGGCTTCCCGGGGTTTTCCGTACTATTCAGCGGGTGCGGCGCAAACTTGACAAAAACAGCGCGTTGAGCTATAATAGATTCATATTATAAAAATAAATGCCGCGTTCTACGGCTGTATCATACGGCTGTATCAAAGGATACGCAATGGGAAAGGAATAAAAAATGCCAGTAAAAATAGCCGACGGACTGCCCGCGCAGTCGATACTTGAAAACGAGCATATATTCATCATGACGGAGCACCGCGCTCTCCACCAGGACATACGTCCGCTGAAGATAGGCATACTGAACCTCATGCCGACCAAGGTCGCGACTGAAACGCAGATACTCCGTAGCCTGTCTAATACTCCGCTGCAAATCGAGGTGACTCTCGTGCAGACCTCAACCTACACCAGCAAGAACACCTCACATGAGCACCTGTTGAACTTCTACAAGACCTTCGACGAGATAAAGGACATGAACTTTGACGGGTTCATAATCACCGGCGCTCCGGTGGAGCACCTTCCGTTTGAGGAGGTCGACTACTGGGAGGAGATTTGCAAAATAATGGACTGGACGAAAACACATGTGCATTCCACGTTCCACATCTGCTGGGCGGCTCAGGCGGCTCTGTACTACCACTACGGCATTCCGAAGTACCCGCTCCCTGAGAAGCTCTCCGGCGTGTTCAGGCACACTCTGCTCACACCGAAATCAAGACTGTTCCGAGGGTTCGACAGCGAGTTCTGGGCGCCGCATTCACGCCATACCGAGGTTCGCCGCGAGGACATCGAGAAGGTGCCGCAGCTCAAGGTGATGGCGGTTTCCGACGAGGCGGGCGTGTATGCCGTTTGCAGCGAGGACAGCCGCCAGTTCTTCATAACAGGGCATTCCGAGTACGACGCGGACACACTGGCTCTGGAGTACAAGCGCGACCTTGAAAAGGGTCTGAACCCGAAGATCCCCGCTCACTACTTCCCGGACGACGACCCCGCGAAGCAGCCTGTGCTCAAGTGGAGGGCGCATTCCACGCTCATCTACACCAACTGGCTGAACTACTTCGTTTACCAGACCACTCCGTTTGATATTTCTGAAAAAATATAACAAATATTGTTGCATTTGTCGTATAATTATGTTATAATTCTATTACGGCACACGCCGAAAAATCAAATGAAACGAGGTACACGCTATGTTTGATATCTACGCAGCCCTGAGCGGCGGCATGATCGCGAATCTCCTGCTTACTATACTGGGACTTGTTATTTCAGTCGCGGCGGGGATCCTGCTTTACTGGAAGGTTTTCGGCCCGAAGGCGAAGGATCCGTCCGCGGGCAAATTCATGCAGTACGCGAACGGTCAGCGCTTCCTGCCGCTTTACATCGTGAAGATAACCTACTACTCCCTGGCGGCGTTCCTTGTGTTTATAGGCATTGCGAAGTGCATCACCACCATCGACGGATTCGGCGCTATATTCAAGTACGTCATCGTTGGAAACGTCGTTCTGCGCATTCTGTTTGAGACCGTTCTCGCGGTGAGAAAGAACGCCGGGATCGATACCGACAACAACACCGCCGACGAGCCAAAGGACAGCCAGTCCGCGTTTGAGCCGAAGCTGCCGACTATTCCTTATCAGCAGCCCCAGCAGACTCAGCACCCACAGTATCAGCCGAATGCCCAGGCAGCGCAGCCTGTTCAGAGCGTTCAGCCTGTGAACGCGGTTCCGACTCCTGTTGAGCCTGCGCCTGCTCCTATGCCGATTCCCGAGCCTGTGCCCGCTCCTATGCCGGTTCCTGAGCCTGTGCCCGCTCCCGCGCCGATTCCCGAGCCTGTGCCCGCTCCCACGCCGATTCCCGAGCCTGTGCCTGCTCCCGCGCCGATTCCCGAGCCTGTGCCTGCTCCCACGCCGATTCCCGAGCCTGTGCCTGCTCCCACACCGATTCCCGCACCTGCGCCCCAGCCCGTTCCCGCTCAGCCGAAAGCGAACTCCGCTTCTGCGTTCTGTACATACTGCGGAAACGCAGTCAAGCCCGGTGCGAAGTTCTGCCCGTTCTGCGGGAAGCCTCTAGTTTAAATGAATCACGGCGGTTCCGATGAGCCGCCGTTTTTATTTCCGGTTCGCTTGACAAGCCGGGTCGGAGGGGGTATAATAGAAACATCAATTCACTGAGAGGAAATTATGACCGAGATAACAGTAACCAAAAACGACGCCGGGCAGCGCGCCGACAGATTCCTCACCAAAGCCTACCCGAACCTGTCGCTGCCGCTTATCTGCAAGCTGATGCGCAAGAAGCGGATAAAGCTCAACGGAGCCAGAACCGAACCGAACGTGAAGCTCAGCGAGGGGGACGTGTTCCGGTTTTACCTGAGCGACGAGCTGCTTGACACCGGAGGCAGGGAAAAGACCGCGGATTTCCGGGAGGTCCCGCCGGAGATAGACGTGATATACGAGGACGAAAATATACTTCTGTGCGACAAGCCGGTCGGAATGGTGGTACACGAGGACAACGACAACACCTCCGACACGCTGATAAACCGCATAAAATGCTGCCTCTGGAAGCAGGGGGAGTACGACCCGGATAGCGAGCAGAGCTTTGTTCCGGCGCTGTGCAACCGTATCGACCGCAACACCGGCGGGATAGTCATAGCCGCGAAGAACGCGGAGTCGCTGCGGGTGCTCAACCAGAAAATACGCGACAGGGAGCTTGTCAAGCTGTACCTCTGCGTTGTGCAGGGGGAGCTTCCGAAGCGCGCCGACACGCTGACCGCCTACCTTGAGAAGCTGTCCGACGAGAACCGCGTGATCGTCTCCGACCGCAAGACCCCGCAGAACCGCACGATACTCACGAAGTACCGCGTGCTCGAGACCCGGGGCGGGAACTCGCTGCTGGAGGTCGACCTGCTGACCGGGCGGACTCACCAGATACGCGCGCATTTCGCGCATGTGGGGCATCCGCTTCTCGGCGACGGGAAGTACGGCAGCAACAAGCTCAACAAGGCGCTCGGCTACGACGTGCAGGCGCTGTACTCCTACAAGCTGCGGTTCGAGTTCACCACTCCGGCGGGCTGCCTGGAGTACCTGAACCACCGGGAATTCTCCGTGGCGGATATGAACTCGATCTGGTTCGTGAAGAAGTTCCACGGCTCCGATTGACCGTTTTTGCGGGTGACGAGGTCCGCTGTTTCGGCGAAATGCACAAAAAAACTTGGCATTTTTTTATGAAAGTCTGCGATTAATTTTCCTCAAACATCTTGATAAAATTACAGATTTTTAGTATAATAAATATGTAATGATATACCCGTCTGGGTGTGTCTGCTGCTTCGCCAGTCGGAGCAAATAATTATTTCTCAGGAGGAATATTCCAATGGCAGATGTTAAAGTTGCAATTAACGGCTTTGGCCGTATCGGACGCCTCGCATTCAGACAGATGTTCGGCGCTAAGGGCTACGATGTAGTAGCTATCAACGACCTGACCAAGCCCTCTATGCTTGCTCAGCTCCTCAAGTACGATACCGCTCAGGGCGGCTACTGCGGCAAGATCGGTGAGAATCTTCACACCGTTACCGCTGATGATGAGAAGGGTACCATCACTGTTGACGGCAAGACCCTGACCATCTACGCTGAGAAGGACGCTAAGGATCTTCCTTGGGGCAAGATCGGCGTTGACGTTGTTCTCGAGTGCACAGGTTTCTACTGCTCCAAGGACAAGTCCCAGGCTCACATCGACGCAGGCGCTAAGAAGGTAGTTATCTCCGCTCCGGCAGGCAACGACCTCAAGACCATCGTTTTCTCCGTTAACGAGAAGACCCTGTCCGCTGACGACAAGATCATTTCCGCTGCTTCCTGCACCACTAACTGCCTCGCTCCTATGGCTAAGGCACTGAACGATTATGCTCCTATCCAGTCCGGTATCATGAGCACGATCCACGCTTACACCGGCGACCAGATGATCCTCGATGGTCCTCACAGAAAGGGCGACCTGAGAAGAGCAAGAGCTGGCGCAGCTAACATCGTTCCGAACTCCACCGGTGCTGCTAAGGCAATCGGTCTGGTTATCCCCGAGCTCAACGGCAAGCTCATCGGTTCTGCACAGCGTGTTCCTGTTCCCACAGGTTCCACCACTATCCTTACCGCTGTTGTTAAGGGCGCAGATGTTACCAAGGAAGGCATCAACGCTGCTATGAAGGCTGCTGCTTCCGAGTCCTTCGGCTACAACGAGGATCAGATCGTTTCTTCCGATGTTATCGGTATGAGATTCGGTTCCCTGTTCGACGCTACACAGACAATGGTAGCTAAGATCGCTGACGATCTCTATGAGGTTCAGGTTGTTTCTTGGTATGATAACGAGAACTCCTACACCTCTCAGATGGTTAGAACCATCAAGTACTTCGCAGAGCTCAAGTAATTTCTGCTCTTTAAGTGCATAGAAGCTCCCCTCGGGTGACCGGGGGGCTTTTTTTGTGGTGGATTATGGGGAGTGGGGTGGCGATAAACTAGAATTTAGCTGTGTAGTGTGCTTCCGAAACAGTCCACCAGACTGTTTCGGAGGACAGGCTCAACAAAGACAATGTGTTGCTGTGGGGGAAAACTCTTGTTTTCCCCCACACCCCTTTAGCGCTTTTTACGTTTAACTGCGCGCCGGCGCGCAGAGTAGCCGCACTCCGTGCGGAGTATTCGCGCTGGCGCGCGAAGTGTGAGGGCTTTGCCCTCACGCTCCCACTTCCTTTTGTAAGCAAAAGGAAGCGAAAACCAATTGCTGACACAGTAGTTTCCATGTAGCGCTAAATTATAGTTTAACAAAAAACGGGCAGGCTTAGCGCCTGCCCGTAATTTATCTCGCGATACGAATTACCTTACTCCTACGACCGCCTTCAGCACTGCCGCCGCGTCCAGCGCGTTGACTTCTCCGTCGCCGTTAAAGTCGCACACAGCCGCGTTCGCGGACTTCGCCATGCCTACTGCCTCCTTGAGTACTGCGGAGGCGTCGAGGGCGCTGAGTACGCCGTCGTTATCGGCGTCGCCGGGAACGTCGCTGAATTCGCAAACCATAACAACGTACTCGCCAGCCGTGTCAGCGCCGGGGATCACCGCAGTGGCGTCCGCGCCTACCTTTACGCAGCGCTGGAATTCCAGAACGCCGCCGTTAAGCTTGTATACGTTCGCGAACTGACCCGCGAATCCCTTGCGGAACGCGAGCTTCAGCTCTGCCGGAACATTTGTGCCGCCGACCTTGAGGTCAACTCCGAACACGCCGCGAAGAGCGCTGGAGTCAGCGTTGCCCGGGAAAGCCGCAAACTCAGCCGCAGAAACTGTGCCGATCTTGTCACCGCGTACTACCCAGCTCTTAACGCTGTCGTATACGAACTCAACAGTGAGCTTTCTGTCCTTTATCGCGCTGATAACCGCTTCTGGCAGGGTGGTCTTGCCGTTCAGCGAGATCTTCGCGGAGCTGTTTCCCGGAAGCTTGCTCAGATGATTACCGATGTCGTTCCAGCTCATCGACTTGCCGTCCATCGTCGGAGTGCTCTCCATCGTCTTGTCAGAGTTAGTGGAAGGTCTGTGGCTTCCGCCCGTAGAACCTCCAGTGGAACCGCCTGTAGAACCGCCTGTTGAACCTCCGGTGGAACCGCCTGTAGAATCTCCGGACTTCTTCTCGAACTTCGCCGTGATGGTCCAGTCAGCGAGCTGATCCATTGTTATAACACAGGTGCCGTCAGAACCGACCTTCAGCTCAGAGCCGTCCTGCGCCGCAGATACGAACTTGTACCCGTCGTCCGGAACAAACTTGAGCGTCACCGTGTCGTTTGTCGCCAGTGTGTAGACGCTGGTGCCGTCTTCCAGGGTGTTAACGCCCCTGCCGCCGTCCAAAGTTCCGGTGAACTCCACCTTGCCGTTCTCAGGCTTGGGGATCCTGAGGGTCGCAACGTCGGTGTATGTGAACACGAACTTGTTTTCTGCTCCGCTGATCGTGGTAATCTTGTAGTTCCAGCCATTATCGTCCGCCGTGTACGGCTCTATAGGCGTGCCGTTGAAGTCAGCGCCGACAAGGAGCTTCCCTTCGGAGTACGGAACGGTTATCGTGTACTCCACGCCGAGGTAGCCCATACCGGATGGGTCTCTGTCGCCCTTTATTGTGGGCTGAGGACCGTTGATCGAAAATGCGTTGAACTTGCACAGCTCGCGCACCGGAGCTGTTATAACAGTATCTCCGTTAACAGTGAGATAGTCCAGCTTATAGAAATTCATTTCTTGTTCGGAGCTGTAGCGCGGCTTTTCTCCGCAGATGTCGCTTACGCCGTAATCCTCGGCGGAGATCGTTATCAGTATCAATTTGCCGTTCAGGAATCTGGTCGGGAATTCATTTATTGCGCTGTCAAGGCTCCATGCCTTGGCGCTCCCGTCTTCATAGGCGATAACGCTGTTGATCTTTCCCGCCTTCACGGCGCTTATAAGCTCGTCCGAGATACTCAGAGTGCTGTACTGCTTCTCGTCTGACTCGGAATACCAGATATACACGCCCTTGTCGCTTTCCAGAAAGTTAGTATAGAGCGCGTCAATAGAGGGGCCTATCGGTTCGCAGTCCGTATCTGAATCCCCGTAGAATACGCTTGTAAGCTCGCAGTTTTTCGGCAGGAGGGACAGCTTGAACTCATTATACTCCGGTATCAGGTAGTATAACTTGGAATCCTTAATATACGGGATCTCTTCGTTGTTTACTTTAAGGGATATATCAACGTGTTTCAGCAGGTCGTCCGCGTCGTTATTGCTCGGGTTGACTATTTCGAGCTTGTTGGTCTTTAACGATTCGCCGATAATTAAGTGAAGCCTCTTTGTCTCCCCGGTGCCGAATGCGTACTCTGTGTCAGAGAAGTCAATGTAAACGTTTGTATTCGATAACAGTTCCTTGTTCGGTACGGTGACGTTAAGGTACCAGATATTGTCAAGCCCGATATATAAACCGATTTTGTAACCTTTTGATTTCAGCGAATCGGCGTCAACGAGGATCCATTCATATTCGTTGATGTTTGTGCTCATCAGGTCTGAGAGCTTTATCGAATAGGTCTTGCCGCCGAGGGTCTTGTAACTGCCGCTGTCGGTGTCGGACATCGCTTCCTCGTAAATATACTGACCGTAGTCCGCCGTCCAGAAGGCATTTGTGACGAGTTCCATGCGCGCGGATTCGTCCGCGGGTCTCAGGTAGCTGGTTTTATTTTCGTAGCTTTCGCCAATTTTGATTTCGCTGTTGCCGCCGCCGTATGTAACGTTGCTGACATCAGCGATATTCGCAATATAGTTTCCATATCCGGAGATGGAAGCGAAATACGAGCCGGGGATATCAATGTTAACGCCCCTGCTTATATTGTAGGTATTGCACATTACTACGTTCTTTCCCTTCCATTCGTCGCCGGCGTAGAAATAGCAGTCCTGAAGCCTGAGGTTTTTATTCGCTTCAATGGCATGTTCGTAGCTTTCAACGGATTCCGGGTCGGTTTTGAGGTTGAGGTTCTCGACTGTAACGTCTAATCCGGAGGATATTCCCGCACTTCCGAATGTCAGCGTGTGCCTGTCATTGTTTTCGCTCACGCCCTTAAGGGTGATTGATCCTTCGGAGTATATGCAGTTGACCTTGGATTCAAGCAGGACGTCGGCATGGAAAATCACGGTGCTGCCCGCCGGGAGCTTTATCGCGTAATTATCGGTGGTATAGAGATCGAAAGAGTTCAGTATCTCGAGGGTATTGGGCTGGATATCTCCCTCGGCCTTTCCGTACCACTTCCAGTCCCTGGCGGTAATAGTCCAGTCGACATCGCTAGGACTAAACTGTTTTCTTACGCCGCTCTCATCGTAATAATTCCAGTAGTTCGCCGTAGGGGTGAAATCCATGCCGTCTGAGTTTGACGCCGCCGGCGCTGAGGCCGCTGCGTAAGCAGCGCCGGGTTCCTCCGCCAGAGCCGGAACCGACATCAGCGGCACCATCGCCAGAAGCGCTGCGGCTCCCAGGAGCATTCCGCTCAGCCTGCCGCATTTGAATAATCTATGCTTCATTGTTTCCTCCTTGTGTGCCGGGCTTTTCGGCTTCCGCCGCGCCCGCTACTATATTTATATCAATTATACAACAATTACATTTCGCCGTCAAGCAAAACTTCCTGATTGTTGCAAAAAACTTCCTGATTGTACCGCTCCGCCCACGAAGCTCCCCGCAAAGGGGAATATCGCCGGGGCGGTGATGTTCCTCGGGCTGATATTCCCCGCCTGAGAAGCTCCGCGAACTACCAGAGCGGCTCGTTGTAGTCCTTCCCGGAGCTTTTCGGCGCTCCGTACATCTCGCGCAGTTCCCCTAGGATATCCTCGTTCAGAGCCGCGCTCCTGTCGTCGTCCCACAGCGGCTCGGAGTAGTCGCGCTTTGCGGGAGCGGGCTTCTGGGAAAGCTCCCCGACAGCCCTGTACAGCGCCGAGCGCAGGTACGCTTTCAGGTTCCGTATCCCGCTCTTGCCGGATATGTAGTCCGCAACGTGGCTCACCGCGCTGTAATCCACCCTCGAAAAAACAGAAGAAATTTCCTCTGCTGATAAAGTCCGTCCGTCAGTCGTAAGCGTGAAGGCTCCCGCCATGCCCTCCGCCGTGACCTCTGCGGCAAGGTCGGTGAATCCGCTTCCGTACTTCCTGGAAAGCCCCGCGTGGTTTATCCTAGAGCGTGCCGCTTCCAGCTGCGCGCTGTCGGGTTTGATGTTCTCAGGTTTATTTTCTTTTGTTTTATTGTCTTTGGTTTTCTGTGAGGATTCCGCACTGCCTGCCGCCGTGATTCCTGCCTGCCAGCTGTCGGATTTCCTTACTTCCTGCGGGGAGGTTTCACTGCGCACTGCCGGAGCGTTTTCTTCCGGGGACGGCTCGCAGACGCCGATTATTCCCTCCAGGAGCTGGGGGTCGTCCACGATGTAAAAGAACCGCCGCGCCGGGAGACCCTTCGCCGCGCACCGGATAAGTCCCGCGCTGACCAGCCGCTTCACGCACCGGGACTGCTGGCACTTCGTCAGCGACGTGGATTCCTCCATGTCGTCCACCGTGGAATAAAACCACCCGTCGGAGAGCTTTCCGTGCTGTTCGTACCAGGCGTGCTTCGCCAGCAGAGCCGCGTATATCACCGCCTCCGACAGCCCCAGCGCATGCGCCAGCCGGCGGTTCACCGATATCGTGTTGTCGGGGTTGAGAAGCTCAAATACTGTTTTCATGGCGTTTCCTCCTTTGTTTTACCTCCATTGTAGAGCTTCCCGGACTGCAATTTACTGCACAGTCATTTATCAATTTCTTCCCGGATATCACAAACCGCTTGACAAATCCCGCAGTTAGTGGTACAATATTAAGGTAGTTATAGCTAACCGATGCTTGTGTGCCAGTTAGTTGTAACTACCTCACAGATATACTACACACGGCGAAAACATGCAGGTGCTGAGCCTGCCCGTAATTTGAATCCGCCGCCGGAGGCGGCACCGAAATTCCGAATTCCGAATTCTGAATTCCGAATTAATTAGAAAGAAGGCATGAATGCAGACCCAGATAATCTACGGCATACTTATCCCCTTCATCGGCACCACGGCCGGAGCCGCCTGCGTATTCTTCCTGCGCAGACAGCCGCACTTCCTGGTTCAGCGGAGCCTCACCGGATTCGCGGCGGGGGTCATGACGGCGGCCTCCGTATGGAGCCTGCTCATTCCCGCGATGGAGCAGTCCGAGGGGCTGGGGCGGCTCGGATTTGTTCCAGCGGCGGCGGGATTCCTGCTCGGAATACTGTTCCTGCTGTTCCTCGACCGCGTTATCCCGCACCAGCACATGAACTCCGACGCCCCGGAGGGCAGTCGCAGCTCCCTCAGCAAAAACACCATGCTCCTCCTCGCCGTGACCCTCCACAATATCCCCGAGGGAATGGCGGTCGGAGTGGTCTATGCCGGGCTTGCCAGCGGCGGAGCCAGCATCTCCGCCGCCTCCGCGCTGGCGCTCTCCCTCGGCATTGCTATCCAGAACTTTCCCGAGGGCGCCATAATCTCCCTGCCGCTGCGCTCCTCCGGAATGGGGAAGGGCAGGGCGTTCCTGCTGGGAACCCTCTCCGGCGCCGTGGAACCCCTCGCCGCCGTCCTGACCGTGCTGCTTTCCGGGCTGGTAGTCCCGGTGCTGCCGTACCTGCTGAGCTTCGCCGCCGGCGCCATGGTCTACGTCGTCGTTGAGGAGCTTATCCCCGAAATGTCCGGCGAGCCGCACTCCAACGTCGGCACAATCGCCTTCGCCGCCGGGTTCGTCGTCATGATGAGCCTCGACACCGCCCTCGGCTGACCTGACTCTATTGACAGCACGCCATTATCATGCTATAATATTAGCAATGGCTAACCAGGAGGAACTCACCCATGAACTAGAATTTAGCGCTACATGGAAACTACTGCGTCAGCAATTGGTTTTCGCTTCCTTTTGCTTACAAAAGGAAGTGGGAGCGTGAGGGCAAAGCCCTC